>CEUL01029608.1_pt1 | contig 24101 bp, 25 predicted proteins | sample 427021 | NCBI WGS metagenome assembly CEUL01 (sample SAMEA2622800, study PRJEB7988) | marine metagenome | isolation source: saline water (ENVO:00002010), including | reverse complement strand
TCCCAGTCACAAAACCAGTATTCATCCATAATGTCCTCCGAAAAGCTGAAATCTCTACGAAAGTAATCCGTCTATTAATCTTTTGCGAATTCACAAGGAACCTTTTAGCTAATCATCTTCCTTTCAAGTTTTTCCTATCAGATTTGAGCATCTATCCTTGACAAAGACTGTGAGGAAGGAAACAACATGCTTGATATCGCAATGGCACTGAGATTGAAAGGTATCGCCTCAAACGAGCACATAGCTGAAATAACAGGAAAAGGGCAGTCAGATGTTGATGATGTCCTAAACATGATGCAAGAAAAGTCATATGCGCAGGAGACCCCAAGAGGACTTCGCCTTTTGCCCGAGGGGAAAGAGTGGACCGACGCCCTTTTGGATGAAGAAAGGGCAGGAATTGATTCCGACAGAGCTGAGGAAATCTATGAAGACTTTTGTAGCCAAAATGATTCCTTCAAACAGCTAGTTACTGACTGGCAAATAAAGATCATTGACGGTGAACAACAGCTCAATGACCATACGGATGAAGCCTATGACCAAGAAATTATCAACCGCTTAGTTGAACTTGACCAGACCGTCGCTCCTATATTTCAAGGCGCAGCGGACTTGGCGCCACGATTAGAGCGTTACCTTGCAAGATTTTCAAATGCTCTATCTGAACTCCAGTCAGGGGATCACTCCTTCCTTGCAGCCCCTTTGAAAGATAGCTATCACACTATTTGGTTTGAAATGCATGAAGAACTAATACTCTTATGCGGAAGAAATAGAGCAGATGAGGCAGCCGCTGGTCGAGGAGCATGACCTTTAGAGGCAGAAGAGCTGATCTCATGCTCGGGGCGTACCAATGGTACGCAAGGCGTGCGGCAATTCACCCCAAGAGTAAAACTGGTAGGAAATTCTCAGCTTTTGGTGAGGGATCAATAATGTGCTTCCCACCAGCAGCATTATTCGGCGAACACGCCATTAAGGTCGGGCGAGATACAATGATCGGGCCCTATGTTTCCCTTAGTGCAGGAATGGCACCTACACAGGAATTGCTATCAGACAGAATTGTAGAGATCGGGGATCGCGTTCTGATAGGAAGGAATTCGAGCATTGTGGGCCATTTCCACATTGTTATCGAAGACGATGTTTTTTTCGGGCCAAACGTGTACGTCACAGACCAGAATCACGCATTTGACGATCTTCAAACGCCAATCGGTAAACAGAGCATGCCAGAGGAGCCAGTTCGCATAGGCGCAGGTTCATGGATAGGCACTAACAGCGTGGTGCTACCTGGAGTGACTATAGGGAAGCATGTCGCCATCGGAGCTGGGTCAGTTGTTACAACTGACTTGCCAGATAATTCGGTAGCAGTAGGATCCCCCGCAAGAGTGATTCAACAATTTTGACGGCGCCTAACAAATTATCTAGGTTATGGAAAAGGGAGGCACAGCATGACTTCTCAAGCAGTTGAAGCATTACAAAAAATCCATATTGAAGTTGAAAAAGTCATCAGCGCAATGAATCAAAGCGACTGGGGACTACAAAGCTTATGTGAAGGGTGGCGCGTACAAGAAGTCTTCGCGCACATGTCATCAAACATGAAAGAAGCAATAAATCCAACACCTCCACCTGAGACGCCACAAGAACCCATGAAAGCTGAAGAAGCAATGGAAGCATTAGTAGCGCCAAGGAGAGACTGGACAGCACAAGAGTTACTTGACGAATATGCAAAATATCTCAACGATTGGATTGGATGGCTAGGGGCTCTGCAAGAAGAGCCAACGGCTTCAATGGAGGTCCCATTAGCAGATCTTGGAACATACCCGATGCACATGATGGCAAACGCATTTGCCTTCGATCATTATTGCCATCTATACATTGATATTCTCTCCCCAGAAGGGCCCCTTTCTGCGAATTTAGATGAAGCGTCCGACGATATGGTTCGACCTGGAATTGAATGGATGATTGCTGGCATGCCACAAATGCAACCCACCGAGCTAGCGGCCGTTGTCACAGAACCATTGGAATTGGAACTAACTGGCCCAGGTGGTGGCACATGGACTGTTCAACCAGCTGGTGATGACGGGCTTATTTCAATAGCGCCAAGAGCTAATTTAGGGGCAAGTGCAACTGTTGCTTCAACAGCACATAATTTCGTATCATGGGGAACAAAACGATCTGATTGGCGAACAACTTGCGTCATTGACGGAGATGAGAATTACGCAGCCACCGTACTGGACACTATAAATATTATTTAATTATAAGGAAAAGGGTGGTGGAGTAAATTGACCGCTATTAGCGCTCATCCCGCCATCAACTGGCAAGTGGGCTCCGGTGATGAAAGAGGCTTTTGAAGACAAAAGGAAGCTGTGGGCTGCTGCAACTTCTGAAGCATTTCCCCAACGTTGAAGAGGGATTCTTCTTTTCATATCATCGTACGGTTCGCCCTCAAACCTAGTTGTCATCCCAGTCTCTGTAGGGCCAGGGCATACAGCATTGATTCGTATTCCCTTTGCAGCTAAATCCATTGAAGTACTTCGAACCAGATTAATGACCGCAGCTTTAGAAGTGTTATATACCCACATGCCAGGATCACCACGCATACCCGAAGTTGATGCCGTTACGGTTATCGCAGACCCTGGACGCATAGCAGAGGCGCATTCTCTGATACCTAGAATCACTGCTCTAACATTAACGTCCATTACTTCATCAAAAAACTCCATATCTCCATCAAAGAGATTAATGCGTCCAGCCATACCCGCATTCAAGACAGCACCATCAAGATGCCCAAATTCACTTACCGCTGTTTCAACCGCTAATGCATTATGAGCTAGATCGGAAACACTTCCTGCTACGCACCGCATCTTATCAATATCTTTAGCCCACGAGAAATCAGCTGTAGGTAGGTCAGATCCAACAACACAGCCGCCCTCACGTAGTATTTCTTGCGCCGCAGCTTTTCCGATGCCCGACGCAGCACCGGTAATCCAAATTGCTCTGTCTTCATGAAGATTAGTCATAACTGTGACGGTAATCTGAAATTTGAAGAGCCGCTAATGTTTGTTCCAAAACATATCTAGCTCGCTCCTCATAGTCAGGAAAGTTTTCCCGAAGAACCTTTGACCTAGTCTCAATTGAGAAAGGAATACCTGTATCAAACAATGATTCAAACTTCAGTGCATCCAATCTGCCTTGTGAAGGAATAAGTCGGTTATCTAATGCATCGGTGATTAATTCCGGATCACTCCAACCAACGGGTTGAGCGGTGCCATCACACCATTGTACATATGGAAATAAGTTAGGGTCACAAGTCTCTATTTCCTTAAATCTTGTTCCTGATCGAACAACGTGAAGCAAGTCAAGCAAAATTCCAATATTGTGCGCATCAACCAGTTCAATAACCTTCAAAGCGTCCGAAAGGCTCTTAACGGCCGTGAATTTCATAAACTCAAGACAAATGGTGATATTTCCTGCTTCTGCTAATGAACACAAATGTGAAAGTTGATCGGCAGTTTCTTCAGGAGAGTGTAGTGAGGAAACAACAAGAACGTTCTTAGCTCCTACCTCGCATGCTGCTTCAATAAGAGCCTTACCTTTCTCAAGGCCTTTCCCGAGTCGGATAACTTCCATGTCAACTGCTACAATGCCCCAGTCATCAATTCTCTTCCTAACCTCTTGAGATGTAGTGGATGACCATGATTCCTGATCAAACCACACCCCTGTTGCTTGCCATCCTGCGGTTGCTGTGACCTCAACAAATCGTGACGGGTCTGTCATTAATTCCGGAATAACGCCCGCAGCTAAAGAGAGTAATCTTGAAGAGGCCATATTCTATTTAATCACCCTACATATAAAGCTAGAAATCCTTATTCCACTTTGCGTGCAAACGGAAATTGACCAAGAATGAACAGGTAACATATAACGACCAGAGGGGAATTTATGGAACTTGAAGGACAGGTCGCGTTAATTAGCGGAGGAACCCGAGGAATCGGTAGGGGCATCGCAGAAGCCTTTATTGCTGAAGGCGCCAACGTTGTGATAAATGGAAGAAGCGCTGATAAAGGAGCTCAAGCGATTGAGGAAATGAATGCTGGAACTCAAGCGCACTTCATTGCCGGTGACGTCACTAGTCAAGAAGTTTGCGAAGGACTAGTTGACCAAACTGTTGAACATTATGGGAAAATAGATATTCTTGTCCCAAATGCTGGTGGCGGAACAATCGAAGGTGAAGAGCCCTCTCCACTTGTAGATTTATCAGAAGAAAACTGGCAATTTGTTCTCAACTGGAATCTCAACCATCCCATGTGGCTAATGCGGCGGGCACTTAAATATATGATTCCACAAGAGCACGGAAGAATAATGTCAGTCTCATCAATGTATGGGAAAGTCGTACTCGCAACGCAAGCCCCTTATTGCACAACGAAGCACGCTCTAAATGGACTAACAAAAGTTGTTGCGCAAGAAGTGGGAACGTTAGGGATTACTGTAAACGCATTATGTCCCGGAGGTATTCTTACAGACATCATGCAAGAGCAAGGTCCCGCTGCAGCAGAACAATTAGGTCTTTCATTCGAGGATTTCTTGACGATGATGCAAGCTCCATCAGCAATTAAGCGAATGAATACCGTCGAGGACTGTGCACTCGTTGCAGTCCTGCTCGCTTCAGAAGCTGGGGCAGGAATTACAGGATCACTAATCAGCATTGACGGCGGCCAGTCGCCTTACTAAGGAGAGAATTATGGGAAAACTAGATGGAAAAGTCGCTGCTATCACAGCAAGCACAAGAAGCATAGGACGAGCAATTGCTGAGGCTTACCTCGCTGAGGGAGCCAAAGTAGTCGTTAGTGGCCGATCCGAAGAGAAAGGCGCAGCAGCTCTTGAAGAAATGAATGCTGGCGACAATGCAATATTTATCTCCTGCGATGCATCAAAACAAAGCGACGTCGAGGGATTAATAGATGGCACAGTCAATCATTTCGGTAAAATAGACATAGCTGTTCTCAATGCTGGTGGAATACTTAATGCAGCACCAGTAGCCGAAATGACAGATGAATCGTGGGAATACACGTTGAACCTAAATCTCAATCACACTTTCTGGGGAATGAGAAAAGCATTGCAACACATGCTTCCACAAGAAGATGGACGAATCATAGCCATCTCTTCCGTTGAAGGAAAAATGCGAACCGAAACTGTAAGCCACTACGTAGCAACAAAACATGCGATTAATGGCCTTGTGAAAACAGCGGCCCATGAAGTTGGACCAACAGGCGTAACCGTTAATGCAATACTTCCAGGATTTGTCAAAACAGACCTCTTCTATGAATCTGCACCCCAGACTGCTGAAGCACTTGGAATGGACAGCTTGGACGAAGTCGCAGACATGTACTCACAAGCCGCAGCGATTAAAAAACCGAATACCGTTGAACAAGTTGCTGCAGTCGCGGTCATGTTAGCTCGAGATGAAGCAAGAAACTTCACCGCATGCCTCTTTCCAGTCGACGGCGGAACGATGCCATATTAAACATGGTTCTTCAAAAATTTAATAATTAGATAACGAATGATCAGGTAGAGGTAGATGTTTAAACTCGGGCCGCCAAAGCAGATAGCATACGCTGTACCTGACGCATTTGAAGCTGCGAAAAGATGGGCAAAAGATTTCGGTGCCGGCCCCTTTTTCATATCAGAACATATACCGGTAACGGATGTGAGCTATCGCGGATCACCGTCTTCGTTTGATCACACATCAGCTTATGGGCAATGGGGTGACATCATGGTTGAACTTGTCCAAGACCACGGGACAGGACCCTCAGTGGTAAGAGACCTTTACGATGCTGATGAAAGCGGATTACATCATCTTGCCTATTTCGTTGAAGATATTGATCTCACTACTAGATCTCTAATTGATCTCGGCTTCGAATTAGGGATGACAGCTAAGGCTGGCCCAACAACCTTCAACATGATTGACGCTACCGAACTACTGGGTCACTTCATAGAGCTCTACGAACCGAACGAATCATTGATAGGTTTCTACACACGAGTGAAGAAAGCCTCAATAAATTGGAATGGAGAAAAACCGGTTCGGACACGCTAATACGAAAGAGCTGCCTCAAATTAATAAGGGCTTACTTTGGCGACATAGGTTTTACCAGCCTTATCGAAAATCGTTTGTCTGTTAGGATCATTCTTCAGCCACCATAGAGAAATTCCGCAAACCCCGAGATAGGCAACAGTTCCTACAAAAGGGATTATGGAAAGAAGTCCGGGAGCGTATCGTCTTCCCGCAACAGAACCCGCAGGTGGGCACTGTCCCGTTGAAGCCTCTACAACTCGAAATCGGAAAAGCATTTTTCCAGGAGTTGCACCTTTTAAGGTAACGAAAGCAATTTCATAAATGGCAACGACAAAGATAGACATCAGGGTTATTGCAGAAACACTGTTTGCGCCAAAGGCAAGTGCCACGAGGAAAAGAATGATTCCGGTTACCACACTATCCATGAACCTGGCTGCGAAACGTGGGAAGAGAACCTCTCCACCGATTACCCCATCACTCCACTCGGAACCATTCCAGAAGCGTTTTGTGTCAAGGGGATCTCCCTCTGCGTGATACCAACCGGGTTGCTCAGTGTACATAATTTTCCTTTGGGTAAATTTACTCTCTAATTGTGCCAGAATCCCTGGTCAGAATCTACGATCCGTAGGGGTCATCTGTCACCTTTCGATATGTGGCATAACGGGAGTACCACCAGAAATACGTCTGTTGGCCTGCTCCAAAGCTTGCTGCCCATAATGCTTGTGCGGAAGTATCCAAAAGATATCTTGCCTAATCTCATCAAGAATGATTTCAGCAACTTCATCGGGCGTGAGGTTTTCTTTACCCTCACTAGGGAGGAACTTATCCGGTTCAGGCTTGTACTCAATTCCTTCGCGATTACGTTCACTTGTCCCAATATTTGTATCAACGATTCCAGGGCAAAGAACCGAGACGGATAGTGCAGTTTTTGCAAACTCGTGGTGGAGTGTCTCGCTCAAAGCTACAACACCTCGTTTAGCAACGTTATATGAAGCGATTCCGGGGAATGCAAGTAAGCCTGCCGTTGATGCAGTGTTCATAATGTGACCCGGTTCTCCACTTGCCAACATGCGTGGGACGAAAGATTGTACCCCATAGATGACGCCCATAAGATCAATGCTCAGGACCCAATCCCAATCATCTGGCGCTTCCCAGGCTTTATGACGAGAAACCACGCCTGCATTATTTGCAAGAAAATGAACATTCCCGAAATGTTCATAAGCCGTTATTGCCAGAGCCTCAACTTGGGCTTTATCGGAAACATCGCATTGGACTCCTAGCACGTCAGCCCCTGAGGAGCGAAGAGATTCGCATGCCCTCTCTAAAGCAGTGGTTTCAATGTCAGCAAGAACGATTTTCATGCCTTGGGTAGCTAATTTCGAAGCTAAACCTAACCCGATGCCGCTTGCGCCACCTGTTATGACAGCAACACGTTCATTAAAGTCAAACATTAATTATCCTTTTGGGTTCCGACTAAGAGGTCCTTGAATGGTACTCCTTTATCAACGCTCGGCTCGCGGGGCAGGCCTAACACCCGATCGCCAATGATATTCTTTTGAATTTCATCGGTTCCACCTGCTATACCGGCTTGAAAACTCCCAAGCGATAGACGTCCCCACCATTGCCCTCTGTCGCCTTCTGTCCATGCATCTGCTTCCATACCGACAACATCATTGATGAGAGATCTCACATCTCGCAGGATCTTGGAACCATGAAGTTTCCCAAGTGACCCTCCGGGCCCTGGTGTCTTTCCTGCTTTCAGGTCTGCTCTTGTGCGCATGGATACAAGGCTCTTTGCTGTTTCTTCGCAGTAGAGTTTCATTAATTTCTGTCGCAAGACTGGGTCAGCGATTGTCCCGCTTTTCTGAGCGTATTCAATGAGGCGTTTTGCATGTGGTGTAGTGATTCCGCCAGTAGAGCCAGTTCCGATAGCAACTCGTTCGTACATCAACATTGATGTCGCTAATCTCCACCCTTCGTGAAGCGGACCAAGAAGATTATCTTTGGGTATTCGTAGATCCGAAAAGAACACCTCATTGAAATGCATTCCACCATCAATTTGGTGAATCGGGCGGATTTCAACTGCTGGGTCCCTCATATCCACAATAAACATCGATATGCCCGCATGTTTCACTACCTCAGGATTAGTTCTGGCTATCAAAACCCCATAGTCACAGACGTGTGCAAGCGTGGTCCAGACTTTTTGACCGTTAATAATCCATTCGTCACCGTCAAGTTCAGCTTTCGTTTGCAAGCTCGCTACATCAGATCCAGCACCAGGTTCTGAGAACATTTGGCACCACACAGTTCTGGCAGAAATATTGTCCGAGAGATACTTTTCCTTTTGTTCCTCTGAACCAAATTCATTCAGCATAGGAAGGCACATCCCATGACTAATAGTTAACTGCGTTGTCATATCGGGGTAGTTGCTATAGACCTCTCGCCAGATCGTCTCATGCTCCTTGGTAAGCCCAGCGCCACCGTATTTCTTGGGATATGTCAATCCGGCAAGTCCGGCTTCAGCCAGTTTCCCTTGAAATACCTTATTTAAGGCAATTGTTTCTTTGTCGCGTGGATCAGGCGCACTTAGATGAATACCTGTTGCATGTTCATCGAGAAACGTTCTGCATCGTAACTTAAACTCCTCGCGTTCCTCGTTTGTGAGGGTATCACTTCCCATTAGATCTCCTTGATAAGCAAACTCTTAACATAAAGACGGTAGCATTATCTGCTGATACTCAGGTAATCCAACTGCCCTGAGTTTAAAACAGAAGGTTAATCCGGACGATGTCAATAGAAGCAATACGTGAAGAGGCACTTCGAAGGCGAACCTTTGCAATCATTAGTCACCCAGACGCCGGTAAAACCACTTTGACAGAAAAATTTCTCCTGTACTCCGGACAATTAACGGAAGCTGGTTCAGTGAAAGCAAAAAGAGGGGGGAAATCTGCACGCTCTGATTGGATGACTATGGAGCAGGATAGAGGAATTTCCATAGCATCTACAGTTCTGCAATTTAACTATCAGGGAACGATCGTTAACCTTCTTGACACTCCGGGGCACAGAGACTTCTCTGAGGACACCTACCGGGTGCTTTCAGCTGTTGACGCTGCGATTATGGTTCTCGACGCAGCAAAGGGCATTGAAGCACAAACTCTTAAGCTTTTCGAGGTATGCCGAGCCCGCAACATGCCGATCATTACATTTATCAACAAGTGGGACCGGCCGAGCCTTGACCCATTGGAGCTGATAGACCAAATCGAACAAGCAATTGGTGTCCAAACCACCCCCATGACATGGCCTGTTGGTCCGGGCGGCGAATTTGAGGGCGTTATCAACAGACAAAACAAACAATTTATTCGGTTTACGCGAACAAGCAGGGGGGCAACTGAAGCGATTGAAGAAACTCTCGACCTCAATGAAATCAATCAGATAGAAAGTGTCTACCTACAAAATGCACTTGAAGAAGTTGAATTATTAGATGAAATAGGGGCAACGCATGACCAAGAGCTTTTTTTAGCCGGTGAAACAAGCCCACTATTTGTAGGTTCTGCTCTAACAAATTTCGGAGTCCGTCATCTCCTTGATGCAGTAGTCAACTTCGCTCCCTCCCCATCGGATCGTGAAACCGATAGTGGGGCTCTGCGAGATATTGATTCCCCATTCTCAGCCTTTGTATTTAAAGTACAGGCGAATATGGATCCATCGCATAGAGACCGGGTTGCGTTCATGCGGATCAATTCTGGGTATTTTGAGCGAGGCATGCAAGTGACCCATCAGAGACTACAGAAACCATTTAGTACTAAATTCGCAACAACGATGTTCGGTTCTGACCGAGATACGGCAGACGAAGGTTACCCTGGAGATGTTCTTGGTCTCGTCAATGCCAGTGACCTTCGAATAGGAGACACGTTGTACGTTGGCGAACCAGTAACGTTTCCGGCGATCCCAAGGTTTGAGCCTGAACTCTTCTGGAGTGCCAGGCCCGTTGATGTCTCAAAAACAAAACAGTTTCGTAAAGGCTTAGATCAATTAGATGAAGAGGGTGTCGTGCAAGTCCTAAGGGATCAGGATGCCCCAACTGCTTCACCCGTTTTAGGGGCTGTAGGGCAAATGCAGTTTGAAGTATTTGCTCACCGACTGGAGAATGAATTTGGCGCAGAAGTAGATATGTCGCCAACTAGTTGGGCAGTAGCGCGTAGAACCGATGGTGTCACTGCTGAAAAGATACGGCAGCTTCGTGGCACGAGAGTTTTAGGCTCACTAGATGGAACACTCTTCGCACTATTCGACTCCTTAGGTCGCTTGACAAGAACAATGAACGATAACCCCGATTGGGTTTTAGAACGAGTAGTAGAAACTGTCGGATGACCGACAGTATTGAGAAAATAATGTTCTAAGCGCGTAGCATAAGGGGATGGAACAGCAGGCACCGGAAATTATCTTTACGGTCCTTCTCGGAGGGACCCTGATCATTTGGATGGGAATACTTTTATTTTCAAAGGCGTCGCTTCGTAAAGAACTTCAAGCCATTACTTTGGAGCTCTCCACAATGATTGCCATGGGAGCAACTCTAGGAAGTCTTTACTTCTCCGAGATTCGAAACTTTGTTCCCTGTGAATACTGTTGGTATCAACGAATTGCAATGTACCCGTTAGCACTAATTTTGCTCATTGCAACGATTCGCCGTGACAAGAATATAATCCCTTATGCACTGACTCTATCGCTAGCAGGATTCGGTATATCTGCATACCATTATCAACTTCAGCTCTTTCCTGATCAAAGCTCTTCATGCGGGCTTGATGCATCATGCACATATCGTTGGATAGAAGTATTTGGATTCGTAACAATTCCATTGTTGGCTCTCACAAGTTTCGCTTTCATCAGTATGATTTTGATAGTGACCCCTCGTCCATGGAAGACAACACAGATATGAATGAAATTGAGGAAGATTTAATAACCTTTGAGCGAAATAGAAACCCAAAGGTTATTCTTGGCTTCTTCTCAATCATAATTTTAATTGCTGCTATTGTCTTGGGAGTTACGTTGTCAGATAGTAACGACAGTTCAACAGATTCTGTTATAAATGAAACGCCTCCCTCACAATCACAGGTAGTTCCTGATGAACAAGATCCAATTGGAATTGAAGCTGACGAGAATGTAGTTCTGACGCCACTGGAGAAGGGAAAGGTTACGATACTGGGCGACCCCATTCCTGTTGATCCAGAAATTGGTTATCTTGCCCCTTCTTTCAAAGCTCAATTGAACACTGGATCGGAACCAGTGACTATTGATCCAGCTGATGGGACCGTCAGGCTCATCGGATTTTTTGCTCACTGGTGTCCTCACTGTCAACGGGAGGTTCCACGCGTATCTAAGTGGTTGCAAGAAAACGGTGTCCCCACCGAAATCGAGATCTTGGCTGTCTCAACCGCTGTACGTGAAGGAACCCCTAACTACCCTCCCTCAGAATGGTTTACTAAGGAACGCTGGCCAACAGATATTCTCGTTGATAACCAAGACAATGACTTAGCGGCAGCGTATGGACTTGCTGGTTTTCCTTACTGGGTGCTCGTAGACGCCACAGGAAGAATTGTCCATCGAAGTAGTGGCGAGTTAACTGAAGAGCAGTTCGGCTACCTTGTCGAACTTGCTATTTCGTTAGCCCCGAAGCTTGCTTAGATTTTGAGTATCAAACCCTAATTTCAGCAATTATTGCCAGCAGGTACAACCACAATTGGATTCCGCTGTGCATTCGCACACTGGCTCGCAAGGGCAGTCACAACCTTCATTTTGTGTTTCCATGCCTATAGTTTAACGCAAATAGGGTAAGTCCCCTAACTTATGCTTTATTTGCGAGTAAATTTCCTAATTTTTCAAGTTGTTCTTCGCTATTGCCCATCGTCAGTTCCAGCTGACGTGCCATCAAAAAATACCTATGCAATGGGTAATCGCGATCAACACCAACTCCGCCATGTAAATGCGTGGCGGCATGGACAACCCGGAATCCCGCTTCGGATGCCCACCAGCGTGCTATAGCAACTTGTTCCGCAGCTGGAAGCCCTGCAGAGATCCTCCAAGCCGCCTGACGCGAGGTAAGACGCACAGCTTCGGTATCTATATACGCATCACCAGCTCTTTGGCTCACAGCTTGGAAAGTCGCTATGGCTCTATCAAATTGTTGCCGTATTTTGGTGTACTCGGATGCGAGATTTAAAGAGGCTTCACAGGCCCCTGCCATAATGGAGCAAATAGCAGAATCAATGCGCAAACCTAACCAGATCGTGAAATCTTCATATGAAACTGTTCCTAGTTGCTGGGTATCTACATTTTCCATGGTCAATATTGCCTGAGAGTATCCCGTGGTAGTTTCACGAGGCTGTATAGAAACTCCAATTTCTGATCTCTTGACAACAAAAACGCCAGAGGCTGTTGGAACCAAAAAGATGTCAGCCTCAAGGCCAAAAGACACGAAATTAAAAGATCCACTGATTTGGGCCTCTTCAACCGTTACCTCATCAGAGGCGATGTGAGCCGTTGTCACAATTAATTCGCCTTCGGCAATCTTTGGCAGAAGTTCAGCCTTTTGGCTTTCAGTACCAAACTCTTGGATCGGTAAGGCACCAGTGACAATTGTTTCCAACGCTGGTACCGGAGCAGCATATTTCCCAACTTTTTCCAGCAAAGCAGTGACGCCAAGAAAACTTAGACCGGCTCCTTGAAACTCTTGATGGATAGTTGCGCCCACGACTCCGGTTTTGGCTAACGATAGCCAGAGGTCCCGATCAAAGCTCTCTCCAGATTTAGTTAATGATCGAAGGTGTTCATGTGTAACTTTGTCTTCAAATATCTGTTGGGTTAGGTCACTAATCGCTTGCTCTTCTTCAGAAAAATCAAAATCCATATGCTTCTACCGATCTGCCCTCGGGAAACCCATCCCAAACATTGTTATAAGGTCTCGTTGCATCTCGTTGGTGCCACCTCCAAATGTAAGAATCACCAGTCCTCGGTAAAGAGACTCCAACCGTCCTTCCTTATCTAGATCATCAGAAACCAAATATGCTACTTCGTTATATATTTGCATAAGCTTTCTGAAAGCCCTTGTGTAAAACTCGGTTCCATACACCTTGACCGACGACGAATCAGCCACATCAAGATGCTTTGTCGCCACACTCCAAGCAACTTTCCAATTCAGCAATCGGAGGAATTCAAGTTCGGCGGTAACCTCAGCTAAATTTCGCCGAACCCAAGGGATATCAAGAACTCGTGTGCCATCAGCACGGCAATTCTCATTAGCCCAAGCTAGTGCTTCATCAATGCACCGCTCAATCAAAGCCGACGAACAAAGCGTCACCCTCTCACGATTAAGTTGGCTAGTGATGAGACGCCAACCCTGATTTTCCTCACCAATTATTGCAGAGGCAGGAACGCGAACATCATCAAAAAATGTGTGATTAATATTATGAGATGACAACAGAGATAAAGGCTCGATTGTGATACCCGGCGTATCGATAGGAATAGCAAATAGTGATATCCCCTTATGCTTAGGAACATCTAAATTAGTGCGCGCAGCAAGCCAGATATAGTCGCAACCTAATGCAAGACTGGTCCATGTCTTTTGCCCGTTAATGACATATTCGTCTCCGTCACGAACTGCTTTTGTAGTGAGAGATGCGAGATCGGTCCCCGCATCAGGTTCACTGTAACCTATGCAGAAATGAAGTTTTCCTGCAGCGATTTGTGGAAGAAAAAAGGCTTTCTGTTCATCAGTTCCATATTCCATAATTGTCGGACCAACGGTATTGATCGTGAGCATAGGAGCAGGCGACCCAACACGCATCGTTTCGTCGTAAAAGATGAATTGTTCAATAGCGCTTTTCCCTTGACCTCCATATTCCTGAGGCCAGCCCATAGCAATCCAACCGTCTTCACCTAACTGCTCAACAAGCTTTCGCCGAACAGGCCCTGTTCCTTCTTCCAGTTTCTGCAATTCATGAATTTCAGGGGTAATGAGGTTCGTATAGTAAGTCTGAAGCTCTTCCCGCAAAACCTTTTGCTCATCTGTAAAGTCAATAAACATGACCGACACCCTTCCGACCTCTATTCTTGCGCAGGCCTCTCTAGATTTCCACTCCTAGCAATCCAGTCCTTCATTACTCTTTTCAAATAAGTCTTCAAGCTCTGCTACAAGTTCGGAAGGCTTATTCTTGAATTTACTTAATTGATCTGCACTCATAATTTGAATCCAGTTACCTTCAGATTCGGTAATAAAGGAAGGTAGACCTCCAGCAGCTTTGAGTTGCGATGCTGTCGCCTCATCTCGATGGATCAAATGAATATCAAGGTCGCTTGAGTTGCAAACTCTTTTCCATTTCCTTTTACCAAAGGGATTCCACCCATGTGTGGTGTCGCAAAGGTTACACGAGGCTCTCCCGAGAACTTTTAGAATTGAGTATTGAAGTTCTCCAAGGAATGATCCGTCTGCGTTGTAGATGCCAAACACAACCTTTTCGTTACCCATGCGTAACCAAACCTCCACCCGCTTTAAAAAATTGAACTCCACTTAACTTAAGGGCTAAGGAGCTTAGGATGAGAACTACTCCTGCAACAATAATGAATGTTACCTCCGGCCCCGGGCCTGCATAGAGAGGGGCGGCCAGCAAAGCCGCTATCCCCGCGCCTATCGAACTCGCTGCTGCAACCAAGCCTTGGCCTGTAGCACGCTCGTTCTCATCAGTTGCGGCCACCATAGCTGCATGACATGCTGGTGACCCCACCCCTTGGCCCAAAGCTTCGATCATTGCTAACGCCATGAGTAAGATTGGCGAAGTAAGGAATCCGTAGACAACTGTCATAGGGATAATTATTGCTACAGCAAATAGTGCTGCTCTCCACGCTCCTGCACGATCAATAAACTTACCTGCCATACTTGCAACGATCGCAAAAGGAATACCATACATCGTCAAACTCACACCGACGAACAGTGTGCTTGCTCCCAAGTCCTCCATAAACCGTGCCCATATAGCTTCGTACATGCCTGCGGGAAAGAAGAGAGCCGCTCCGAGAAGAATAGCTCCCAATGCCTCCTTTCGGCGAATGATAAGTAGCACTGAGTCAGATCGTGAGACTTTGTTTTTTGCAACTGGTGGTGGAGAGAAATTCAGCTTCAACAAGCTTGGCAGTATCAAGATAAGGGCACACGAAAAAGTCAGAAACGGAGCTTTTAGCCCCCAGACCTCATTGATAAAGGCCCCAAGAACAGGGCCGGCAACGAATCCGGATGTTTCAACTGCTGTCAACTGACCTAATCGCTCGCCTGCTCGACTCGTATCTGCGTTAGCGACAACGGCTCGGGCAGCCGGAGCAAAAGCACCTATTCCAAGTCCAGTTAGCACTCGCGCTAAGATTAACTCCCACGCTGATGACGCCACAGCGAACCACAATGAACCCAAAGCTGCAGTTACAATAGCACCTGCCATAAGAATCTTTGTCTGGCCCCGATCTGCTAATGGTGCAAGTAAGAGTTGCGCTACGACAGCTGAGAAAAAGGCAGAAGCAGCGATCAAACCCAGAATGCCGTCAGCGAAACCCAGTTCATCTTGGAGCGAAGCTATAAGGCCAAAGACGACACCAATTGACGCAGTTAGCGTAAAGATAGCTACATAGATGCTTCTGGGTATTTGCATTATCAAAGTCTGCCCCTGAATAGTCTAAATGAGATGAAATCAGGAGAATTTATCTAGTTATCTTCGAATAGGACTATTCAGCAAGGTTTCAGTTCCAGCAGAGTAAAGTTTTGCGGGCCTGCCGCCGGTCTGAGAAGAGTCAGCATTTCTGCCAAGATCAATAATAAAGCCAGGGGAGGTGAGAACTTTCTTTTGGAAATTTCCTGGATCGAGTTCAGCGTCCCAAATAGTTTCGTATACTTTCCTCAGTTCACTAATTGTGAACTCCTGAGCGCAAAATTGTGTGGCGATGGTGGAATACTCTAATTTAGCTCTTGCTCTTGTAACCGCATCAGTAAGTATGTGGCGATGGTCAAATGCAAGATTCATCTGATCACTTAGAGCTTCCTCAACTGGCATGAAGTTTGCGTGAGAGGCACCCCTTCCGCCTTCAGGGTCCTCCAATGTAGGGCCAATCCCAAAATAAGCAATCGATATGACTCGTTGCTCTCTTGGGTCCCTATTCGGAGACCCATACGTACCGAGTTGTTCCAAATAGCCCAATTCTCTCTCCAACCCAGTCTCTTTCTTCAGCTCGCGTAAAGCTGCTTCCTCTGGTTCTTCGCCGCGCTCACCAATATCCATGCGGATCAACCCCCCAGGAAGGGCCCAAAAATCCAAGAAAGGAGGAACGCCCCGCTTAATAAGGAGTACTTGGAATGTTTCATCCTTGATAGTGAATAGTGCAATATCTGTTGCTACAAGAACTTTATGGTCTTCGATCGTTGGTGCTTCGGTGCTTTGAAGGGGATTGTTAGACAAGTAAGTGCCTTCCATAAGTAGTACTTGCATAAATTGTGAAAAATACAATTTACTATATAAATACTAATTGTATAATTACAAAAAGTCTAGAATTCAATGTTTTTCTGTAACAGCATTACCAAAGTTCTAACAAGATCACACCCTGGCACAAACATGTTCCCCCTAATTTGAAAGTAGTGCCTATTTAGCTGTCGGGGTTTTCAATTTCAGGATTTTCCTCGGGGACCGACAATTCTCGTATGGATGTTTCCAGCGGTTCAATACTGGCTATCTCTCCATCAACTACATTCAAGTCATCAAGTTTTCGTAACGTGGGGAGGACACGGCTTTCAAGAGCACCGATTAAGTTGTTGTAGTTAGTTGTGGATTGTTGAATACCTTTGCCAGTCTTTCGCACATAATCAAACAGTGTGCTGAAGCGTTTATAAAGCTCCTTGGTGAGATCACCTATTTTCTTTGCATCCTCTTGTACTCGAAAGTCTTGCCAGCCGCGATGAGCAGCCAACAATAGGGCAAGTAAATTCATTGGAGAAGCAATGAGAACCCTTGACCGCATCGCATCATCAACTAGAGAAGGATCTGCCCTAAGAGCGTCTGACAGCATGCTCTCTAGAGGTACGAACATCACAACGAATTCAGGCGAGCGATCAAATTGGTTCCAATACTCTTTAAGAGAAAGTGTCTTCACATGTGCCCGCATTGATTTAATATGATCCGCTAATAGCAATTGCTGTTCCTCAACTGATTCAGTAGCAATCATTTTTTCGTATGCCTCTGCAAATTCAGGTGCTTTAGCATCGACAGCTAGGGAGCCTTGATTAGGGAGATTTATAACGACATCAGGTCGGAGAATCCTGCCTTCAACCTCTCCTGTAGTTTGTTCCGTGAAGTCTGAATACGGGAGCATTCCTGCAGTTTCAATAATGTTCCTTAGAGAGTTTTCTCCCCATTTTCCTCGAGAAACAGGGGAGTGCATCGCTTGCACCATTTTGTTAGCTGCTGTGTTCATACCCATCATTTCCTCGGTTAGTCTTGACACTTTCCCCTGATGGGTGTTGTAGGAAGTCGTTAATTTTTCTACTCGCTCATCGAGAGCTTTAAGGATGGTTTCTGCAGGCGTGAGGAGGCTTTTGGTCTTTTCTTCAAGCGTTGCGGCTTGGGCGACAAAGAACTTCTCAGTGCCATCAGAAGTTGCCTGCATCGCTGACTGCGTAGCCTGAGTTACTTCGTCTCTAATAACTGATTTTAGAACCAGAAGTTCAGCCTCGCTCAGCCCTGAAGGGTTAGAAGCAGAAGGTTCAACCTCGCCCGCAGATCTTGAACGTATTACGACGAAGACAATAGTTCCTATTAATAAACCAGCAAGAAGACCAATCAGAATTTCCATATTTATATTGTGGCATCTGAGTAAGACATTGTGAAACTGTCAACTTTTCGTTAGCCATTGAATGGGACGGTGAATTATGAAACTTTAGGGCAGCTGTCCGTTGGAAGAGGATCTGGAGCTGGAGAAATATCATCTTCAAATGATGAAGAAATGACTTCCTCAAAAGTTGTTCCCGTTAATCGCAGTGCTGTTGGAACATACGCCCATACAAAATCACCGGGCTCGCCTATCCGATAATCCTCGTGATACACGAGAAGCGCTTCCCCATTCTCGGTAACACAATCAATGTAGAAAGTTTCACCTGATACAGTATTGCCCCTGTAAAAATCGTAAGGTGTGGCTTCGGTATCATTTGCAACTTGTAGTTCGCAATCTTGGAATACGTATACGTAATGCTGTTTAGCTCCACCAGCAGGTCCTGTCAGTGGGTTAATCTTCAACCATAATTCGTTCGCCCCGTCTTGATTTACATCAGTGCCGAATTCGGGTGTTACCGCAACTTCTGAAGCGCTAAATGAGCCCCATTCACCAAACTCTTTCCAGACTAAATTTCCGCTGTAACTTGTTTCCGCCGTGATGTATTTATTGTCAGCTATTGTTACAACCTTGACTTGGTCTGGGTTTCCATCCCCATCTAAATCGATTTCGATTGTGTCGCTCTCAGATTCTATCTCACCGATCTCTTTAGCTATCTCATCTTGAGCTGCGCAGGGAATCTCAGGGACATTGGTCACGGGTAGTTCTAAATTCTCTAGAGCTGTGATGTGAGCAGTTCGTGTTCCATTTCCGTACCACCCATCTGCTTCTATACCGAGAAGTTCTTGCAATCTGGCCGTGTCATCGCTCTGCACTAACCATTCGTACTCAGCAGTGAGTATCGCTTCAGTTTCTGCATCACTTACTTCAGGTGTTTCTTCCGGAGCTTCTTCGCTTGTTTCAGCTTCTTCTATTTCGGGCTCTGGTACTTGATTTTGGACAGTGCTTTCAATCGATTCAATTTGATCTTGAAGATTTGTGATTAGCTCTTGAGCTTGCTCTAATTGGGCTTGAGTGGCTGAAAGTTGTGACCGCAGGCTTGTTTCCAAATCGGAATTTGAGGTTCCCCCACACGACACGGTGAACGGAACGATGACTAATGTCGAGATTAAAGCTGCAAGTAAACGGCGTTTGGGATTCATATATTTACCTCTAACAATTGATGATACTACTTAGCGGACACTGGTAGTTGTCAGTGATAGTTTGAGGTTGGTTTACAGATTAAATGCTTGACTGAATGAGCGAACCCATTCTTCACGGTTGTTCACTAGCGACCCAATTTTGACCCATTCTTCATCTGAGACTGAACCGTCGTGACGGGCGTTTACCATTGTTTCAGCCCCCCAGGCAACAGGCCAGCGAAGCTGCTTACTTGAAGATTCAAGGCACCGAAGTATAGTCTCCGAGACCGCCTCAGGTCTTATATTTGCTTCTATTCCTTGCATGTACATATCGAGCATTCGTCCGTAGATATGTTCGAAATCAGGATTGTGGGGAACGGTATTATTTTTTCCGAGAATCGCTGTTCGTGTAACACCGGGCTCAATAATTGATATCCGTACTCCAAATGATGACAAGTCATGTGCGAGGTTTTCACTTAACCCTTCGAGGGCCCATTTGGATGCGGAATAAATCGGTTGGGCCGGTAAACCCACCCGTCCAGCTATGGAGGATACTTGGATTATGTGACCAGATTTTTGTTGTCGCATCGCAGGAAGAACAGCCTGTATGCACCTAATTGCTCCCCAAAAGTTTGTCTCAAAAACATCTTTGTCTGAATCAATATCAACGTCTTCAATTACAGCGTTTGAACCCACACCCGCATTGTTAATAAGGACGTCTATTTGGTTAGTTTGATCTAATATTTCATCGATCCCTTGATTTACAGAATCTGTATCAGAGACATCGAGTACTACTTCATTAATTTCCAAACTAAGTTGTTGTGCTAGATCCCTCAGCTTTTCACCTCGCTCCAAGGAACGCATGGTTGCAAACACGGTATAGCCGTTCTTGGCGAGAGTGATTGCAGTCGAGCGGCCTATCCCGGAATTAGCACCCGTAACAATGCATGTTTTCCCCACGATTCAACTTTGGTCTCGGAGGAACCGACGCAGGATCTTTCCACTGGCAGATTTAGGAATCTCATCAATGAATTCGACTAAATGAATCTGTTTGTAAGTGGCTACTTTATCTGCGACGAAATCCTGTATTTCTATACCAGTGGCTTCCATATTAGGTTTGAGCGTCACAAAGGCCTTCGGTAACTCGCCAGCCTCATCATCGGGAATCCCGATAACAGCAACGTCCGCAACAGCGGGATGAGAGATAATAAGTGCTTCTAACTCTGCCGGGGGAACCTGGAACCCCTTGTACTTAATCAACTCTTTTACGCGATCGACAATATATATATGTTCAAATTCATCAATCACCGCAACATCGCCAGTATGTAGCCACCCATCGCTATCAATAGTCTCCTCAGTTGCCTCAGGGTTATTAAGATAGCCTGCCATAACCATCGGCCCTCTTACCCAAAGCTCTCCTTCCTCACCGACATCTTTATCTTGACCTGATTCTGGGTCAACGATTCGGCATTCCGAGTTAGGTACCGTCACGCCAACAGAACCTGGCCGGTATTGTCCTGGTGGTGTCATATGAGAGACAGGGCTCAATTCTGTCATCCCATAACCTTGAATCACATCGCATTGAATACGTGTTGCCGCTTCCTCCGATAGTTCTGCTCCAAGAGGAGCTGCCCCTGACATCACCATTTCAAGTGAAGACAGGTCAAAATTATCGATAATGGGCTGCTTCGCAAGAGCTAGAATCATAGGCGGAACAGCAAAAAAATGAGTGATCTTATGCTCTTGAATCAATTCAAGTGCTTGCACAAGATCAAACCGAGGCATTGAAATGACAGTGCATCCATTAGCCAGCAATCCATTCATCAAGACTTGCATTCCATAGATATGGAAAAAGGGAAGAACCGCTAAACCTGAAGAATCCTGATTATAAGGAATCGCCGATTCACATTGGCATAGATTCGCAACAAGATTTTGATGCGTAAGCATCACGCCTTTTGGAAGTCCAGTTGTGCCTGAAGAGTATGGAAGCACAACATGGTGATTGGCAAGATCAACCTCGACTTGGTCTATAGGGTCAGCCGTGAGGACCTCCGATAATGAAGTAGCATTTGGATGCTCACCGATAACGATAATTTCCTGAACGTCGGTGCCCTCGATAGCTTCAAGGGCAACAGGCATTGCTGCTTCGGTGGTAACGAGGATGGTAGCGGAGGCATCAAGTAATTGGAATCGGACTTCCTCCGCACCATATGTTGGGTTCACCGTGGTTACGGTTCCGCCAGCAATACCGCATCCATGGAAAACGACTGCATATTCAGGAATATTCGGAGCTACCAATGCCAACGTTGACCCGACTCCGAAGCTTCGGTTCGCAAGCCCACCTGCAAATCGTCGAACTTGATCCTTCAGTTCAGAAAACGTAATCACCCTTCCAGTTCCGCCATCAATAAAAGCAGGTTTGTCCGGTAATTCATCAGCTTTTCGCAGCACGTAATCAGTTATTGAAACATCAGCAATCTCTACATCGGGCAATGGGCTTTTATGGATTATCGTCACAGTCGCTCCTTATTAATCTTCTGAGTAGCTTCGCTTAAACTCAGCACCAATGCAAACCTCACAACAGTCAGACTTAGAAATGACCCACATGTTCAATATTTCCCAAAGGCACTATTCGGGTTAAAGTGGGTGCGCTGAAAGTAATTGGAGGAAAAGTGACCAAGTTTGAAGGGAAAGTTGCGCTAATAACAGGAGCTGCATCTGGTGTTGGTAGGGCAACTGCGCGCCAAATGATTGATGAAGGCGCAAAAGTTTTCGGAATTGATATCAACAAAGAAGGGTTAGACCTGATTGCAGAGGAGCTCGGAGCGAATTTTAAACCTGCTGTTTGCGACATCAGTAATCGCGAAGCGTCGCATGCTGCAATTGCGGAGTGTGTGACAACCTTTGGCAAACTCGATATTGTCGCAAATGTTGCAGGCGTTGTTAAGTCTCATCATGTCACAGATGTTGATGAAGCAACTTGGAGACTCATCATGGGTGTTAATTTAGACGGAATGTTTTGGATCACGCAGGCGGCCATTCCTCATCTATTAGAAACAGGCGGAAATATTGTGAACGTCGCATCGAATGCCGGTTTTATGGGACAGGCGTATACGGTTCCCTACTGTGCTGCAAAGGGCGCTGTCATAAATATGACGCGCGCATTGGCAATGGAATATATCAAAACCGATTTACGGATTAACGCCATCGCTCCCGGCGGGATGAATACAGGAATGACAGAAAATTATCATGTTCCTGAAGGAATTGATTATTCGTTAATGCAGACGTACACCGGTTTTAGAGGAATGGCTGAACCAGAATCTGCTGCAAATGCCATCTGCTGGATGGCCTCTGACGAAGCAGCTCGCTGTACCGGTTCAATACTTTCCGTGGATGGGGGACTTACAGCAGCTTAAATAGTGTCCGGTATCGCAAAAGTGTAATATTAATGAAAGGGGAAATATGCGTGGTATCAAACATCCAATGACAGATGAAATATACGAAGTCAGCGATGACGGCCAAAACGTCATCGTCACTGGCAATGCTGGTTCCGGCGTCTTCACCTTTGGCGGACAATGGATTTCAGGTGACCTCAAAGCAGCCGACGCACATTTATGTGGCTGGTTAGGAAGCGAGCGAGGCGAGAACCGGTTTCGAGATACGGAAAATAGAACAAGGAAAATGTCATGACACTTGCAGAATCACAATCAAAAGACCTCACCTATCAACAACTGTTAGATTGCGATACACACGAGGTCAATCCGATGCTTCGCCTTACAAGCGACGTAGATTTTGGAACCATGAATATCCCAGTCGAACGCTACCTTTCTCAAGAGTTCTTCGATCTGGAAGTTGAGAAGATTTGGAAAAAGGCATGGCAAATGGCATGCCGCGAAGAGCATATTCCAAATGTGGGGGATACCTATGTCTATGACATTGTCGGTACATCAATCCTTGTTGTTCGGTCAGCGCCAGACGAAATCAAAGCGTTTTATAACGCATGCCTTCACAGGGGCCGCCAACTTCGAGAATGCAGTGGTCACGCAGGCGAAGTGATTCGCTGTCCTTTCCACGCACTCGCATGGCACCTAGATGGGTCCCTAGAGAACCTGACTACCGCATGGGATTTTCCTCAAGTGCAACCAGAGAACTTCTCGCTTCCTGAAGTGAAAGTAGCAACATGGGAAGGTTGGGTCTTCATCAACATGAACCCTCAGTGCCAAGACTTCAATGAATATATAGGTGACCTTCCCATGCATTTCGAAAAGTGGGCGCCGCACAAAAAATTCGTCTCTGCTCATGTTGCGAAGCGATACCCAGTGAACTGGAAAGTAGCCCAAGAGGCATTCATGGAAGCCTTCCATGTGATCGCTACTCACCCTCAAATCCTGACTGGAACTGGAGATTGCAACAGTCAGTACGATGTCTTTGGGAATTTCTCCCGAGCGATCACACCGAATGGTACGCCAAGCCCCCATCTTCAATGGGATCCAACGGAGCAAGAAATATTTGATGCAATCACCGATAAAAGATTGGATGAAGAATCAATGGCAACCATTCCGGAAGGAATGACAGCGAGGGCTTTTGCGGCTCAAGTTGCACGAGAACGACTCCGGTCTGCAGTCCCTGATGTTGATACCTACTGCGATGCTGAAATTAATGACAGCATGTATTTCACTCTATTTCCGAACTTCCATCCATGGGGCGCTTTCAATAGGATCAATTATCGGTTTCGGCCGGTAGGTACAAAAGTTGATGAGTGCCTTATGGAATGCATCTACACCGAGGACTTTGAAGGTGATGAAAGGCCTGCACCCGCTGAATATATCGAGCTAGGAATCGACCAAGAATGGACTGAACTCATACCCGTAATAGGGAACCTCGCCAGAGTCTTCCATCAAGATAGCTTTAACCTTCCTAAAGTACAGAAGGGGTTGGAAACCTTCAGAGCTGATGGTTTGACGCTTACAAAATACCAAGAGGTCAAAATCCGCCACTGGCACGCAATGGCAGAA
>CEUL01028904.1_pt1 | contig 24101 bp, 17 predicted proteins | sample 427021 | NCBI WGS metagenome assembly CEUL01 (sample SAMEA2622800, study PRJEB7988) | marine metagenome | isolation source: saline water (ENVO:00002010), including | reverse complement strand
ATTTTATTAATGCAAAAGGAATATTGAAAGGGTTAAATTCATATCTTAAACCATAAATATATTCCTGACCAGTTATTACATCTGTTAAAACACCAGCTGTATAACCACCAGCCATTGCTAGAGTAGCTGAAATTATAACTAAGATTGGAAACATTAACATTGCTGCAATAACTTTTGGTAAGACTAAATATGAGCTAGAATTAACACCCATTACCTCAAGAGCATCAATTTGTTCAGTTATCCTCATGGTACCTAATTCACCTGCAATATTTGAACCTACTTTTCCTGCAAATACTATTGCAATTATTGTTGGAGAAAGTTCTAAAAGAGTCATATCTCTAACAACTAAAGATATTACATAATCAGGTATTAGGGGTCCTACAAGGTTAAATGCGGTTTGAATGGTCGTAACTGCTCCCATAAAAATAGAAACAATTGAAACTATGAATAAACTGTCATAACCTATTTTAATACATTCATTTATAGTCAGGTTAAAATAGGTTTTTACTTTTTCTCTTCTTTCAAATAATGAAATTAAAAAGAGAAGGTACTTTCCAAAATTTTTCAATTTATTTTTTTTTTATTTATTAATATACATACAAATTTGTAAATTATTCAATCATTCTATTCTTATGAAAAAAACTGCTGTTATAACTGGTGGATCAAAGGGTATAGGTAGATCAACCGTATTGGAATTTGTAAAAAATGGATTTAATATTATTACCTGTTCAAGAAGCAAAAAAGATTTGAAAATTCTTGAAAAAGAAGTAAAAAATATCGATCAAAATGTAAAACTTTTCTATACAAACGTCGACTTATCTAAACAAGATGATGCTGTCAAGTTTACAAAATTTGTTTCGAGTAATACATCTCATATCGATGTTCTAGTAAATAACGTTGGAACATTTGTTCCTGGTCAATTAATTAATGAAGATATAAATGCTCTGAAATTTATGATTGACACTAATCTTTATTCAAATTATTGGGTAATGAAGGGTTTATCTAATTTTTTTGTCGAGCAAAAAAGTGGTCACATTTTTAATATTTGTTCAATTGCAAGTAAAGTTGCTTATGATAATGGAGGGTCGTATTGTATATCAAAATTTGCATTATATGGTATGAGTTTATGTTTAAGAGAAGAATTTAAAAATTATAATGTAAAAGTTACTTCAGTTTTACCTGGTGCAACAAGAACTGGTAGTTGGGATGGAACATCCTTACCAGATGAACGTTTTATTAAACCAGAAGATGTCTCTAATTCAATTGTTAGTGCATATAACACCTCTAAAGGAGCTAATGTTGAAGAGATTATAATTCGACCACAACTTGGTGATATTTAAATTTTATTACATTGAGTAAATTTCTAAATGAAAATTTATTTGAGTACAATAGGAGAGACTCAATCTCTGTAAATATTGGAAATTCTGGAATTGGTGGTAGTAATCCCATCAGAATTCAATCTATGACTACAACTGATACCATGGATACAAATTCTACTATTGATCAAGCTATAAGAATGGTAAATTCTGGGTGTGAGTTCGTTAGAGTCACGGCACCTACACCAAGAGCCGCAGAAAATCTTAGGAATATAAAAAAAGGACTTAATCAAAAAGGTTACGATGTACCATTAATTGCCGATATTCATTTTACTCCAAATGCTGCTGAAATTGCGGCAAATATTGTAGAAAAGGTTCGAATTAATCCAGGAAATTATGCTGATAAGAAAAAGTTTCAAAAAATTGATTATGATGATAAATCTTATAATGAAGAAATAGAAAGAATATATGATAGGGTTTCACCACTAATTAAAATTTGTAAAGAAAATGGTACTGCTATGAGAATAGGAACAAATCATGGTTCTCTTTCTGATAGAATTCTAAGTAAATTTGGTGATACTCCGCTGGGTATGGTTGAATCAGCCTTGGAATACCTAAGAATTTGTGAAGATCATAAATATTATAATATTGTTCTTTCGATGAAAGCTAGTAATCCATTAATTATGGTTCATGCATATAGATTACTTGTAGAAAAAATTGATGATTCAGGTCTAAAAAAATATCCACTTCATCTTGGCGTCACAGAAGCTGGTGAGGGAGAGGATGGTCGAATTAAGTCAGCAATTGGTATTGGTACATTACTAGATGATGGTATTGGAGACACTGTAAGAGTTTCCTTGACGGAGGAGCCAGAGTTTGAATCTCCTATTGCTAAAATTCTCGTAGATAGGTATGATCATCGTCCTGGTCATAAAAAAATAAAAATCCCTAAAAAAATTAATTTTTCAGCTTTTCATTACGAGAAAAGAGAATCTTATGAAGTCTCTAACATTGGTGGTGATTACTTACCGATAGTAATATCAGATTTTTCAAAATGTGAATTATCAAATGAAAATTTATCAGAGTTAGGTATAAATTTTAATATCAAAAATAAAAAATGGGAAAATCAGGATAATTCACCTGACTACCTGTACCTTGGAAAAAACCTATCAAATATTAGAGATTTGAATTATAATTTAATTTATGATTATAATACATGGATAAAGTTAAATTCAAATAAAAATTGTTATCCTTTAATCGAATATCATGACTTTTTGAGAGGTTTAAATAATTTTTCGAATGAGTTAAATTTCTTGAAAATAGGTTGCGATGATATCATGGAAGAAGGCTTAAAAATTCCTAATAATTTTGTTATAATTATTGACTCAGATAATCCTCATAATATGCCTGACTTACGAGCTACATTTATGAGACTTTCGAATAAAAAAATACCTGTTATATTATCAAATACATATAAAAATTATTCTGATAAACTTATTTTATATTCATCAACTGATCTTGGTGGATTATTTATACAAGGTTATGGTGATGGAATATTTTTACGTTCTGAGAAAATAGATATTAATGAAATTATTAAGATTAACTTACTAAGTTTTAAAATTCTTCAAGCTGCAAGAGTTAGAGTAACTTCAACTGATTTTATTTCTTGCCCTTCATGTGGAAGAACACTATTTGATTTACAAGAAACAACAGCAAAAATTAGAGAAAGAACTGATCACTTAAAGGGTTTAAAAATAGGTATTATGGGTTGTATTGTAAATGGACCAGGAGAAATGGCAGACGCTGATTATGGATATGTAGGTTCAGGAAAAGATAGAATTACCCTTTATAGAGGTCAGGAAGTTGTTAAAAGAGCAATAAACTATAAAGATGGTGTAGATGAATTGATCGAATTGATAAAAGAAGATGGAAATTGGATTGAACCTTAATTAAATATTATGAAAAAGAAACAAAATAAAATATCCTATTACTTTGATTTTTCTGAAGTCCTCAATTATTTCTTCAGAAAAAAGGATTCAAATAAAAAATCAAATTTTAGTTTGAAAGCAATGCATACTGTGAATAAAATTTCAATTTTAATGTTTATTGTTGGTGTAATAGTTGTTATTATAAGAAGAATTTTTTCATGAATAAATATTTTTTTTTCATTATTATCCTTTTTATATCATGTTCTACTGAAGAAAAATATTCTAATAAAAAATTAAATTATCTAGCACTTGGTGATTCATATACCGTGGGTGAAGGAGTTAAATATGAAAATTCTTTTCCTGTACAATTAGTAAATGATTTAAAATTTGATGGAATTAAAATTGATTCTATAAATATTATTGCAAAAACTGGTTGGACAACATCTAAATTAATTGATAGTTTATCTACTTATAATAATAAAAAATATGATTTGGTTACTCTCCTTATAGGAGTAAATAATCAATATAGAGATTTAAATATATCTGATTATATTGTTGAGTTTGAGAATTTATTATTAAGATCAATTTCTTACTCAAAAAATTCAAATGTTTTTGTTCTTTCTATACCAGATTACGGTGTTACGCCATTCGCTGTAGATATGGATAGAGAAAAGATATCTAAAGAGATAGATGAGTATAATAGAATAAATAAAGAAATATCTAAAAAGTATAATATTGAATATTTTAATGTCACAGATATTTCCAGATTGGCAGAATTTGATTCGACCTTATTAACTAATGACAGATTACATCCATCTAAGAAAATGTATAAAATGTGGGTTAATGAACTTAAGGTGAAAGTTTCAGAAGTTTTTTTAAGTGGTAATTAAAAAACTATATTTATAATCTTTTTAGGAACAATAATTATTTTTTTTATATTTTGATTCTTGATCCATTTATTAACTATTTCATTCTCTAAAACTACTTTTTTGATATCTTTTTCAGAACTGCTAAGTGAAAAACTCTGCCTTGTTCTTAGTTTTCCATTTATCATAATTGGATACTCGTGTTTATCTTCTTGTAGATAAGTGTTATCAAAATTAGGGTATTTAGCTTCAGAAATACTTGAATTATATCCCATCTTTTCCCATAACTCTTCACATAAATGAGGGGCAAAGGGTGATAAGATGATAGTCATTGGTCTTAAAATTTCTTTCTTGTTACACTTTAATTTAACTAGTTCATTTACAGAAATCATTAGTTGACTTATGCATGTATTCAAGGATAGTCTATTTATATCATTTTCAATTTTTTTTATGGCAGTGTGTAATACTTTATATTCTTCATTATTAGGCTCTTGATCATCGGTATAGAATTTATTGTCAAGATGAAATAATGACCAAAATCTATTTAAAAATTTATATACACCTTCTATGCCATTTGTATTCCAAGGTTTTGATTGTTCAATAGGACCAAGGAACATTTCATACATTCTTAGAGTATCGGCACCATATTGATTTATAATAATATCAGGATTTACAACATTGCTTTTTGATTTTGACATTTTTTCAGTTTCAAAACCACATATATAATCATTACCTTCTAATAAAAATTCTGCAGATTTATATTCTTGAGATGATTTTAAAAACTTTGAAATATCTAACTTATCATTTCTGACAAGCCCAACGTCAACATGAATCTTAGTATAGTCATATTTTTTTCTCAAATTATATGATACAAATTTATTAGATCCTTTAATTCTATAAATAAAATTTGATCTACCAAGAATCATACCTTGATTCACTAATTTTTTAAATGGTTCAGTCGTATTTACATACCCAAGGTCATATAGAACTTTATGCCAAAATCTTGAATACAGAAGATGAAGAACAGCATGTTCGGCTCCTCCAATATACAGGTCAACTGGCATCCAATATTTGATTTTTTTATTTTCTGCAAATTCTTTTATATTATTTGGGTCTAAGTATCTGAGATAATACCAACAAGAACCAGCCCATTGAGGCATAGTATTAGTCTCCCTTTTATAATTTGTCCCATTTAATTTAATATTTAACCATTTTTCATTTCTTGCTAACGGAGATAATCCATCATCAGTAGGTAAATAACTTTCAACTTCTGGAAGAATTACTGGAAGATCAGATTCTTTAACAGAAACTCTTTGATTTCCTTTGTGTAAGATTGGAATAGGTTCTCCCCAATATCTCTGTCTTGTAAATATCCAATCTCTTAATTTATAATTTATAGTTTTTAGTCCGTGACCAATCTTATTTAACTCATCACTAACAATATCTTTGAACTCAATATTATTAATGCCATTATATTTTCCTGAATTAATTATTTCACCGTCTCCAGTGTAACATTTCTCATTAGTAGGGTTTTTTATAACTTCTATAATTTTAAGGTTGAATTTTTTAGCAAATTCATTATCTCTTAAATCGTGGGCAGGAACTGCCATTATAGCTCCAGTCCCATAACTTGCAAGTACATAGTCTGAAATCCAAATTGGTATTTTTTCTTTTGATATTGGATTTGTTGCATATGCCCCAGTAAAGACTCCAGTTTTATTTTTTTCATTTTCTTGCCTTTCTAGATCACTTTTGGTTGAGGTTGTGTATATATATTTCTCAACATTTTTAATATTATCTTGAGTTGTGATTTTTTTTACTAATTTATGTTCTGGAGCTAATACTAGGTAGGTTGCTCCAAAAATAGTATCGGGTCGGGTAGTAAATACTTTTATTTTATTTTCTCCTTTTACATTAAAAGAAATTTCAGCACCCTCTGATTTTCCTATCCAATTTTTTTGTGAAACTTTAATTGATTCTGGCCAATCTAAATTATTTAAGTCACTCAAAAGTCTTTCAGAATATTCAGTTATTCTCATTACCCACTGTCTCATAGGTTTGCGAATAACAGGAAAACCACCACGTTCACTAAAGCCACCTATTACCTCCTCATTAGAAAGTACTGTTCCTAATTCCTCACACCAATTAACATCAACTTCGTCAATATATGCTAACCTTTTAGAGTCTTTAAATTTGCTTATTTCATCTTTACTAAGATTTTTAGGTATTTTTAAATCTTCTATAGGTCGAGCTCTATTTTTTCTTTTATCAAAATAACTATTATACAATTTAAGGAATATCCACTGTGTCCACTTATAATATTTACTATCGCTTGTTCTCACCTCTCTATCCCAATCAAAAGATAGGCCTAATTGATTCAATTGTTCTTTAAACTTTTTGATATTTGAGTCAGTTGTAACTTTTGGATGTTGTCCAGTTTTTATTGCATACTGTTCGGCCGGTAAACCAAATGAGTCAAAACCCATAGGGTGTAAAACATTAAAATTTTTAAGTCTTTTATACCTTGAAATTATATCCGATGCAATATATCCTAGGGGGTGTCCAACATGTAAGCCTGAACCTGATGGATATGGAAACATATCCATGATATAATATTTTTTCTTGTTATCACTTATTTTAGCCTTAAACGTTTTATTTTTTAGCCAGTGATCTTGCCATTTTTTTTCAATATCGGCGAAATTATACTTCATGAACAAAAATACTATTTAATTGATTAATATTCAGTTTTATTTTTTTCTGAAAACTAGAGATATTGGAACACCCTCTAAAGAAAAATGTTCTCTAATTTTATTTGAGAGAAACCTTTTGTATGGTTCTTTAATATATTGAGGTAAATTACAAAAAAAAGCTATTGTTGGAGTCTTTGTAGGTAACTGAGTTATATACTTAATTTTTATGTATTTACCTTTTGTAGCAGGTGGAGGATATCTTTTTATTTCTGGTAAGATTGTATTATTAAGTTTAGATGTAGTCATCTTTTGACGTCTGTCACCATAAACTTTTAAGGAATAATCTAAAACTTTATGAATTCTTTGTTTATTGATTACGGAGGTAAATACTATTGGTACATAATTCAATGGAGCAATTTTACTTTCTAATTCTTCTTTATATTTTATTGATGTATTATGATCTTTATCTATAAGATCCCACTTATTAATCATAAGTACAATTCCTTTTTTATATTTAGCTGCCAAACCTAAAATATTCATATCTTGACTTTCGAATCCTTGCTGAGCATCAATGATTATTATGCAAACATCACTATTTTCTAATGCTTGAATGGATCTCATTACAGAGTAAAATTCAATATTTTCTTTGACTTTTGCTTTTTTTCTTATTCCAGCTGTATCTGTTATGATAAAATCCTTATTGAATAGTCTATATCTTGTATCTATTGAATCTCTGGTTGTCCCAGATATATCAGTAACAATATTTCTTTCCTCACCAAGTATAGAATTAATGAATGAGGACTTTCCTACATTAGGTCTACCCAGTATAGATATTCGTGGGAGGTCCTCAGTTATTTGGGTTTCAAAATTATCTAATTTAGTTACAACTTTATCTAAGAGTTCCCCGGTTCCAGATCCACTAATTGATGATATTGGTACAATAGGGATATCCTTTAATCCTAATTTATAAAATTCACTGGAGTTGAATTCTATTTCTCTGTTGTCTGCTTTATTAGCAATAATTATTACATCTTTATGTATTTGTCTAATAATTTTTGCAAAATCAATGTCTAGTGGAGAGAGTCCATCCTTACAGTCAACCATAAAAAGAATTAAGTTTGCTTCATTTAATGCAAGAATAACTTGATCTTTTATCTTATTTTCGAAAATATCATTTGTATTTTCAACATAACCTCCAGTGTCAATTACTGTGAATATTTTTCCATTCCAATCTGATATACCGTAATGTCTATCTCTTGTAACACCACTCTCGTCATGAATTATTGCTTGTCTTCTTTCGACTAATCTATTGAAAAGGGTTGATTTTCCAACGTTTGGACGTCCAACAATAGCAACAATATTACTCATGAAAATAAGTATTAAATAAAAAAGCGAATTTAATTAATACTTATCAATTGAATATTATTTTCTAGAATCATTGTATTGATTTTATCCAATTCAGAATCTTTAATTTCATTCCATTTTTCAAGTTCTAAATTAATTAGATTAACTAACTCATCTCTTACACCATACATTTGATCTGTAGGTTTGAAATTACCTCTACCAGCTACACTTGTTAAATGAGCAAGTTTATTATTTAGTCTAATAGGAAAATTAAGAGGATCTTGACCACTTCTATTTTTAGTTTGATATAAATTTTCTTCAATATTTGTAATTTTCTTCACTACATCTTTAATTGAATTGTTAATTTCTTCATGGTTTTCATCAAGTTTACTACTTAAACTATTTAATTGTTCTCTTGTTGATCTAATTTGTTTTATAGTTTTATGTATCTCCGTTACTTTATCTCTAATTCCAATTAAAAATTCAAATTGTTCCTTGAGGTCTTCGTTTGAGGATGAACTTCTTTCATCTTTTAATATTTTAAATGATTCCATCATACTTGATTCACCAACATTAAGTTTGACGTAGTATGTTCCTGGGTAAGATTTAGGACCGGTCAATCCAGCTGCCCACATTATAAGTCCATCAAAACCTTCAGCGTTATCATGCCTCATATTCCATACAAATGAATTTTTTTCACCATCTAATTTTAATGGCGATTTTTTATCGTTTGAAGAATATTTTTTAATAGTATTTTGATTCTCATCTAAAAACTCTAAGGAAATATCTGAATTATTGTCAATGAATTTTTTGTCAATATTAAAGAAAACTTCGACACCATTGTGATGGTTTTTACCTTGAGTAGGCGAAGATCCTCCCCAACTTGGGTTTCCCATCCTATAACTATCAATAGGTTTAAACAAGTGAAAATCATTATTGAGATTGGATTTATTTAATTGATGTAATGGGGTGAGATCATCAATTATCCATATTGATCTTCCCTGTGTTGCTGCAATTAAATTATCATTTTTGATAGTTAAATCAGTAATAGGTACTAGAGGAAGGTTGATCTGAAATGAATTCCAAGAACTTCCGTCGTCAAAAGAAATATACATTCCTGACTCTGTTCCTGCGTATAATAAACCTTCTTTTTTAGGGTCGGCTCTCAAAACTCTTGTAAAATGATTATTAGGAATACCCTTATCAATTTTTTCCCATGTTTGACCATAATCTTTTGTTCTAAATAAGTAAGGTCTATAGTCTCCAGTTTTATAAAGAGTTCCTGCTGCGTATAGGCCTCCTTTTATGAATGGATCAGGTTCTACACTATTCCACATTAAATACTTTGGTGCATTTTGAGGGGTAACATTTTTCCAGTTTTCACCTGCATTTGTAGAAACATGTATCATTCCGTCATCTGATGCAGCCCAAAGAAGTCCTTTTTCATATGGTGACTCACATGCTGCAAATATGGTAGCATAATATTCAACTGCAGTATTGTCTTTAGTAATAGGTCCTCCTGATGGCCCTTGTTTTTCAGGTTCATTTCTCGTAAGGTCTGGGCTTATTACCTCCCAAGTTTGTCCTTCATTTTTTGTTACATGAAAATAATTTGAGGTTGTGTATAGTTTATCATTATCATGAGGAGAGAAAAATATAGGAAAATTCCATTGAAAACGATATTTCATATCTTCTACTCCGTGGCCCATTGGATTATTAGGCCATACATTTATAGTCCTTACTTCTCCTGTTTTATGATCTAGTCTTGTTAGATATCCACCGTAGCTACCACCAAATACAATATCTGGATTATCTGGTTTAGCTGCCATATGTGCACTTTCTCCTCCTGCTGAAGGTTCCCAATCCCTTTCTCCAATTCCTCCAGAATTTACTCTGTGTGGAACTCTTTGTGTGCTATTATCTTGTTGAGCAACAAGAATATTATATGGAAAACTATTATCGGTTGCTACTCTGTAATATTGTGCAGTAGGTTGGTTCATATATGTTGACCAGCTAAGCGCAGCATCATTACTAACTTGTGCTCCACCATCATCGCCAACTACTAATCTTGAGTTATCGTTAGGATCAATCCATAAATCGTGGTGGTCACCGTGAGGAGTCCTATATCTATCAAATGATTTTCCTCCATCCTCAGATCTCCAAAAAGAAACATTCATTACATATACTCTATTTTCATTTTGTGTGTCTGCATAAACACGAGTATAATACCATGCTCTTTGTCTCAGATTTCTATCATCATTTACTCTTTTCCATGATTCTCCTCCATCGTCTGATCTAAATAAACCTCCATCTTTATTTTCAATTAATGCAAAAATTTTCTTTGGGTTTACTGGTGAAACTGAAACTCCACTTATTCCCCATAAACCAGTTGGTAGCCCTTCATTACCTGAAATATTTTTCCATGTATCTCCGCCATCAGTAGATCTCCATAAGCCAGACCCTTCACCGCCACTCTCTAAACTGTATGGTGTTCTTCTAATATTCCAAGTAGATGCATATATAATTCTAGGGTTATTCTTATCTATTGAGATGTCAACAGCTCCTGATCTCTCATTAGAAAATAAAACTTGTTTCCATGATTCACCACCGTCAATTGATTTATAAATACCTCTATCATTACTATTTTTAAATAAATCTCCAATTATTGCTACATATACTATATCTGGATTCTTGGGATGAACGGCTATTCTTCCAACTTGTACCTGATTGATGTCAAGGTTCATTCTTTTCCATGTTTCACCAGCATCATATGACTTCCAAAAGCCAGCATATCCAGGGGAAACATTCCCTCTAACAGTTTTTTCACCAGCACCTACATATATTATATTTGGATCTGATTCACTAACTGTAACTGCTCCTATAGATCCACCAAAATATCCATCTGAAATATTTTTCCATGTAACACCAGAGTTAATAGTTTTCCATACACCTCCACCAGTAGAACCAAAATAAAACGTGCTTTTTGAACTATTTGAACCACTAACTGTAGCGGATCTTCCTCCTCTGTATGGTCCAATTGATCTCCACTTGATATCTGGAATTTCATAGGAAATTGTATTTGAGTTAGAATTATTTTTTCTATTCTTTCTTTGTCCTAAAACATCAGTGGAAATTATAAAAAGTATTAGTATAGATAGTATTTTTCTCATGTTGGTATTATTTATTCTTTTAAAAATATTTATTTTTTTAATTCAATCATAGCTAATGTATTTTTAAATGTAGAATATAATTTAAATGATCCTTTCGAATATAATATTGATATATCATTTTCATTCTCAATTGGAGGGAAATAAGTTTCCAAGTCGTAAGATAAAAAATAGGATTTATTTGAATTTTTATCATTTAAAACAATAAATTTTTTGTTGTTTCCAAAATTATAATTTTGGAAATTAATTTCGTCTGTTCTTGAAAATTCAATTGTGTTATTATTTTTATTGATTTTATTTTCATCAACAGTAATAAATTCTGGATTTTGATTAAAAGCATCAAGCAACATATAAAATTTTGAATTTTTTGTTTCTCTTAGCATTTCGCTTTTTGATATTATTTTTCCTTCAAATGATATTTTATATATTATGCCATATTCTGAAATTAATTGAATGTAACTACTTTTAGTTGAGGTTGTTATTTTAGTAAATGATCTATTATTTATAGAACCATCTATTTTGAGTGGAAATCCACTGTAATTTTCTCCTCTTCTATTTTTAAGGTGAACTTCTCCATTTTTTAGTAAAATTAATATGTAGTCTTTTCCTTTTATTCTATAGTGAAAAGGTTCTTGAACTAGTTCTTCGTTCATTTTCATTGGATTCCATCCTCTTAATTTTCTTCCACTTTTATCCATAAAAAAAATTTCACCAAATTCATTAGCAACAACAATTCTATATCTTTTTGACTGATCATAGTCAATTATGTTAAGATGACTTATTTTATTTATTGATGGGTCTTCAATTGGAAATCCTATTAATTTATTTCCCTTTCTGTCATAGCTATGAATTTTATTCTCTGTTGAGAAAATGATTTGTTTTTTATTATTCTTATAATAGTCAATAGTGTAAATTTTTGAATTTATTTTTGATTCTATAGAGTCACTCCATATTTTTTTTAGGTTATTTGATAGGTGATAGATTCTATTAAAACTATCTTGTGATATTACCTCTGGTGTATTGTCAACGTGACTAAATATTATATTTGGTTTCATTATTAAATCAGATGAAGCATTAAATAATATTTTTTTTGAGTTTGAATTATTAATATTTCTTAATATTTTTTCTTGATGATTAATACTAGTGAAATATTTATCATTTACAATCTTAGTTTGAATAGATAGTACTCCTAGATTTTTATAGTAATCTAAATATTTAAATTTTAGATATCTTGATAGCTTTTCTAAATCAGTTATTATAGTAAAATTTTGATTTTTATTTAGTTTGTTATAAAACCTATTAAATTGAATTTCTCGATTCCAATATTCTTTTTTTACAACTTTATCTATATATCCTTTCAAAGAGGATATGTTTGAGGAAAAAAATAAATATTCATTTTGCTTATAAAGGTATTTGTAAGCTTTATTTGAAATAATAGTTTTTGAAAAAAAATTATTAATTAAACTATCATCAATAATAAAAATACTTTCTTCTTTATGGTTTAAAGAGTCCTCAAATGTGATTTTGTACTTTTTCTTTTCTTTAAGAATAATAATTTCCTCTAAAGTATTTGAAAACGAATTATCGGATATAAAACTACCTATTTCATAATAAAAGAAATCAAAAAATTTGCTCGGTATTGAATCTTTCAAGTTATTAATAATTGAAAAATTTGTGAGGTTTGAAGTATTCTTCTGAGTATAAAAAATTGTATTGTTTGGTAGGGTTTCAATCATTGAATCATCTTCAAGACTTTCGTCAACTAATCTATTGTTTTGAGGTGAAGAGAACCCACTGAGGTTTAAAATATTATTATCATAGGAAATATCAAAGAATAAATTTTTATCTAAAAAATTAAAAGATTTATCAATGAGTTTTGATGGTATATCTCCTTTTATAAAATTATAAATACTTTTTATATTGATGTACAAATTGCCAAGGTCATCTTTAAGTTGAATCTGATTATAAAGTTGACTATTTAAGCTTTTGTATTGAATATTATAATTATTAAGTGACCTTATAACATCTTCAATTAAAATTGCTCTTTCTGAAAAAATTATAAAATCATCTAATATTAAAAATATTTTTTTCTTATCATTTTTATTGAACTCATGTATAATCTGATCATTAAAATTTCTTTGATTTTTTTTATATTCTAATTCTTTAAGTTTATCAGATAAAAAATCAAAATTTAAATTTTTCTTATAAGCAATATAGATTGGTTCAAGATCCTTTTTAGATATTTGAATATAAGATATTATCAGTTTATTATTTTTTGAAAAAATTTCTAGATTTTCATCTAAGAAAATATCAGTATCATTAATTATGTCTTCATGACTTCTTAATAATTTATGGAGAGGAGAGTCATTGATTTTTTCTTTTAATATTGTCCACCTTTTAAAAGGGTCATCAAGTTCAAGAATAATTATTGATTTACTTGGAACTAAATCCCAAATACTATTAGTATCCTTTTTTATATTAAAAAAATATAAAATGATTCCCGTAATAATAATAATTGAAATTATTAGAAACTTTCTTATCATAATGATTATCAATTTCTATTTACTTAATTAAATTTACTTAATTTATAATGAAGCAATATCACGATTTACTCAGAAGAATTTTAAAAAATGGTGAAAAGAAATCTGATAGGACCGGGACTGGAACTATTAGTATCTTTGGCCATCAAATGAGATTCAATTTAGATGAAGGTTTTCCATGTTTGACAACTAAAAAATTACACTTAAGATCAATAATCTATGAACTACTTTGGTTTCTTAAAGGAGATAACAATATAAAATATCTTAATGATAACGGTGTAAAAATATGGGATGAGTGGGCAGATAAAGATGGAAATCTAGGTCCAGTTTATGGTGTTCAGTGGAGAAAATGGAAAGATGAAAATGGGGATCTTCATGATCAGATTGAGACTTTGATAAAAAATTTAAAAAATAATCCTCATTCCAGGAGACATATAATTAGTGCCTGGAATGTTCCTCATATTGAGAATATGGCATTACCACCTTGTCATACAATTTTTCAATTTTATGTTAATGATAATAAACTCTCATGCCAGTTGTACCAAAGGAGCGCTGATGTGTTTTTGGGTGTGCCATTTAATATTGCTTCCTATTCTCTACTTACAATGATGATAGCCCAAGTCTGTAATTTCAAACTAGGTGACTTCATTCATACATTTGGTGATGCACATATTTATTTAAATCATATCGATCAAGTTAATCTTCAACTCAAGAGAGATTTTTATCCACTTCCAAAGATGAAAATCAATCCCAATGTAAATGATATCTTTTCATTTAAATATGATGATTTTGAACTTTTAGATTATAGATCACATCCTCACATTAAAGGTCAAGTTTCTGTTTAGAATTTATTAAGACTATATTTGCACCTTAAAAAACAAAAGGTTTTTATTAAAATAGCATCTAAAACGATATGAGAAAATCATTTTTTATTTTATTTTTTTTCGTCAATCAGCTTTTTTCTCAAAGTGAAAGATATCTGGATCTAGATCTTACTCAATGTATTGAGATAGCTTTAGAAAATAATTTACAATTAAAAAGAAGTATTATAAATCAAGAATTACAGAGAATTGGTTATTCTCAATCAATTTTACAACAAACACCATCACTAAACTTATTTTCTAATTATGGTAACAACTGGGGTAGGTCAGTTGATCCAACAACAAATACTTTCATTGCAAATAGTTCTAATTATTCAGGTGTTGGCGTGCAGTCGAGTTTAAATTTATTTTCGGGTTTTTCTGTAAGAAATAATATCAAGAAATCAAAAACATTACTTCAGAAGAGTGTCTTTGATTTAGAGAATACAACTAATAATGTGATGCTCAGCGTTGTTAGCTCATATCTAAATGTTTTGTTAGCACTTGATAGATTAGATAATGCTAGATTTCAATTAAATTCTACACAAGAACAGCTGTCAAGGATATCCAAATTAGTTGATGCTGGTTCAATTCCTGTAACTAATAAATTAAATTTAGATGCTCAGCTTGCAGGTGATGAATTGAGTTTAATTCAACAAGAAAATGGTTACAGATTATCAATTTTACAACTAAAACAGATTTTACTTTTAGAGACAAGGAAAGAGATTAGAGTTTCTAGGCCTGATTTGGATATGATACCATCAACAGTTATTGGATCTAATTCAGAAGAAATTTATGAAATTGCTATTGGTCTTTTACCTGAAATTAAGAGTGCTGAAAAAAATGCTGAATCAAGTTTATATGATCTTAGAATATCTAGGAGCGGTAGGTACCCAACAATATCTGTTTCATCTAATTTTAATTCAAATTATTCAAGTTATGCAAATAGAGAAAGACAATTTTATGACGGTTTTTCAATGGAGCCTACAACAATTGGGTATTTAACAAATGACCCAATACAAACAGTTTCATCTCTTTCGCTTGTGCCTAACGTTATCGGTTCTGATAAAAATTTTACTTTATTAGAGCAATGGAAGGATTATCTAAGTAAATCATTATCATTCTCAATATCTATACCACTTTTTAATAGATATCAGGTTTCTGGAAATATTAAAAGAGCTAAATTAAACAAAGAGCTTGCTGACATAAATGTCATAGAAGCTAAAAATCAAGTAAGGCAAACAATTGAAAGCTCGTACAATGATGCGTTAGCTGCATCTAAAACATATAATGCCTCAATTAAGCAGGTTCGAGCACTTGAAGAGTCATTTCGAATAATAAAAAGTCAATATGATTTAGGTTCTGTGAATTATACTGAGTATCAAATTGCAAATAATAATCTCGTAAGAGCAAAAAATGATTTAATTTCGTCTAGGTACGATTATATATTTAAAGTAAAAGTCTTGGACTTTTATCAGGGAAAAGAATTAAATTTTTAATATGAAGAATAAAGCATTAATTATAATTGGTTCTCTCATTGTCTTAGGCATCGTGGTAATACTAATTGGTAGGCAGTTCGGTTGGATAGGAGGGGTCAAACCTATTGAAGTTCAAACTATATCTATTAAAAAAGGAAAGATAACAGAACTTGTGACGGCATCAGGTGAAATTCAACCCGAGGTAGAAGTCAGAGTTAGTCCTGAAGTACCTGGTGAAATTATTGAGTTAAACATAATGGAAGGAGATTTTGTTGATGAGGGGAAACTACTAGTTAAAATAAGACCAGATAATTTTATTAATGCATTAGAAAGAGCCAAGGCAAATTATAATCAAGTTAGAGCAAATCTTTCTAGTTCAAAATCAAATTTATCAAGGTCAGAAGCACAGTTCTTAAGGTCACAGCTAGAATTTAAAAGACAAAAATCTTTATTTGATCAAAATGTAATATCAAATTCTGAATATGAGATTGCTGAAACAAATTTTAAAGTTTCGGAACAAGATCTAGAATCAAGTAAACAAAGTGTGAAAGCTAGTGAGTATGTTGTTAAAAGTGCTAAGGCTACTGTTGATGAATCCGAAGAGAATTTAAGAAAGACAAGTATTATTGCACCAATGACAGGAACAGTTTCATTACTTAGTGTTGAGTTAGGAGAAAGAGTTGTTGGAACCTCACAAATGGCTGGAACCGAGTTATTAAGAATAGCTGATCTTTCAATTATGGAAGTTAGAGTTGATGTAAATGAAAATGATATCGTCAGGGTAGAAATCGGTGATACAACAAATATTGATGTTGATGCATACAACATATATGATATGGTTTTTAAAGGTGTAGTAACTGAAATTGCAAGTACTGCAAATCCTAAACCATCTCCTGATGCAGTTACAGAGTTTAAAGTTAAGATTAGGGTGATTAATGAATCATTTAGTGATTTAGTTGAAAATGAGGGTATTAAAAATCCTTTTAAACCGGGAATGACTGCAAGTGTCGAAATAATAACTCAAGAAAAAAATGATATATTAGTTGTTCCAATATCATCTGTAACTACTAAGACAGAAAAAGATAGTTTAGGTGTTGAGTCTATAAAACAAGTTGTTTTTATTAAGGAGGGTGACAAAGCAAAGATGGTAGAAGTTGAAACTGGAATAAGTGATTTTGAGAATATTGAGATTATATCTGGTCTTAAAGATGACGTTGATGTAATAAAGGGTCCCTACATCGCAATTTCACAAAAGTTAAAAGATGGTACAATTATTAAGATTAAGAAAGACGAGAAGAGAGGTGGTAAGTCTAATTCTAAAGAGGCCTCTATTTCTGTAGAAGTAGGATCATAAAACATTTCATTTTATTTATTTTTTTTAAATCTATTGTTATTATTTTTGCGAAAAATAAACTTAAAAATAAATGGATTTATTTGAAAAAATTCTTAAAGATAAGGGTCCTCTTGGCACCTATTCTCACATCGATGATAATTATTATATGTTCCCTATGTTGGAGGGAGAAATAGGCCCTAGAATGACTTTTAAGGGGCAAAAAGTATTGAATTGGAGCCTGAATAATTATTTAGGTTTAGCCAATCATCCCGAGGTCAGAAAAACCGATGCAGACGCCGCAAAGGACTGGGGTTTATCCTATCCAATGGGCGCAAGAATGATGTCAGGAAACTCAGTACATCATGAAAAACTAGAAAAAGAATTATCAGAATTTGTTCATAAAGAAGATTCTATACTTCTCAATTATGGTTATCAAGGAGTCTTGTCTATAGTTGATTCACTTCTTGACAGAAAAGATGTTGTTGTTTATGACTCAGAGTGCCACGCTTGTATTATAGATGGATTAAGAATGCATATTGGAAAAAGATTTGTTTATCCACATAATGATATTGATAATTTAAAGAGTCAGCTAGATAGAGCTACTAAGATAGCTAGTGAAACAGGTGGAGGAATATTAGTTATTACCGAGGGCGTTTTTGGTATGTCTGGAAATATGGGTGATTTATCTTCTATTGTTGAACTGAAGAAGAAATATAATTTTAGGCTATTGGTTGATGATGCTCATGGTTTCGGTACAATGGGTAAGACAGGAGCAGGATCAGGTGAGGAACAGGGTGTTCAGGATGGTATTGACTTATTCTTTTCAACTTTTGCAAAGTCTATGGCCAGCATAGGAGCTTTTGTTTCCGGTAATGCAGACATTATAGATAATTTAAGATATAAGTTAAGATCTCAAATTTTTGCTAAATCACTTCCTATGCCTTTAGTCATTGGAAATTTGAAAAGACTAGAACTATTAAGATCAAACCCAGAGTTTAAAAATAAATTGTGGGAGATTGTAGATGCAATTCAAAATGGATTAAAGGATAGTGGATTCAATATTGGTACTACTCAGTCTCCTGTAACACCTGTAATTTTAAAAGGTGATGTTTATGAATGCACTAATTTAATTAAAGATCTTAGATCTGAATATAATATATTTTGCTCTGGAGTGATATATCCTGTTGTACCAAAAGGTGTAATTATGTTAAGAATTATACCAACTGCTTCACATACTATTGATGATGTAAATGAGACTATCGAAGCCTTTAAAGAAGTGAAATTAAAGCTTGATGATGGTTTTTATCAAAAAATGGGTGAAAAAGGTGCTATTTTGACGTAATTTTTCCAAAAAACCTTTAAATCTTCTAGATTTTACGATTTTTTATATAAATTGTCTCAGTACTATTTTTTAATTTAAATTTTTATACAATGAGTAGATACGATGAATTAACTGGCTTAGTTGAAAGTTTGGGAGGCGACTTTGCTAAATTTTATGATAAAGGAAATAAAGCTGCTGGAACTAGAGTAAGAAAGGGAATGCAAGCTTTAAAAGTTTGGGCTCAAGACGTAAGAAAAGAGGTTCAATCTAAAAAGAATTCAATGTAATTTTTTTAAAAAAAATTATTTAAAAGGTGACTTTTTAAGTCACCTTTTTTTATTTCAATTTTTTAAGATAATTATAAAGTTTTTTTAATCTGTATTCAATATCAAATTCATTATCAGACATTAAAACCATTTCAAATAAATTTTTATCAGATCTAATAAAACCTATTCTGCATTTTGAGTATGATCTTATTAAAATATTTTCCATTTCAGGGCTAACTATTAAGTCTGGATAAATTAAAAAATCATACTCTTGAAATATAAATAGATTTACATTATTATTTTTCCAACTCCCAAAAGTACTTATTTCGTCAACTTTAAATGTTTTAAAGTATCTGTTATCAGCATTTTTCTTTTGAATGGCAGGTAATAAATCAACTCTTTTTCCATCTTTTTTTAAACTACTAACAAAGTTATTAACAGCTCTTTGTTTATTTTCATCTATATAGGTATAAAGTACACCAATATTCTTTGAGTTGGAATAACTTGTAGAAGCTCTATTTATTTTGAACCTTCTTTTTTTTAAATTGTTAATACTTTTAAGAATAATATTCATAATAAAGAGATAAAGTTATTTTCTGATATTAATTGAATTCCTAATTCTTCAGCTTTTAATTTCTTTTTTGGCCCCATTTTTTCACCAGCTATTAAGTAGTTTGTTTTTTTTGATATTGATTTAACAACTTTTCCACCATTACTTTCTATTTCTTTTTCTATACCGTCTCTTGAAAAGTTCAAAAATTTTCCGGAAACCACAAAAGTTAAACCATTTAATTTATTTGATTTTAATTCTTTTCTTTTATCATCTACTTTAAGATTGAGACCAAAACCTTTTAAATTTTCTACAATATCTATGTTTTTAGGATCGGAAAAGTATTCTAAAATACTTACTGCTATTTTATCTCCAACCTCATCAACTGATATAATTTCATCATAAGTTGCGTTAATTAATTTATCAATACTTTTAAAATGATCACTTATTTTTTCTGCTGTAGTTTTACCAATATATCTTATACCAAGACCAAAAAGAATTGATGAAAAAGGTTTTTCTTTTGATTTTTTGATACTTTCTATAATATTATTACATGATTTCTCTTTGAGTGATCTGTATTTTTCATCATCACTAGTTTGAAATTCCAAACCAATAATATCATCATATTTTATTTTGTATAAATCTGAGAGATTTAATATTATATTTTTTTCAATTAAACCTTTAATAGTCTCAGGCCCTAAAAATTCTATATCCATAGCATTTTTACTTATAAAGTGTTCAATTCTACCAGAAATCTGAGGTTTACATTTCAGCTTATTTGTACAATAATGGTTGGCTTCTCCATCAAAAATAGTTAAATCAGATCCACATGAAGGGCAAGTATCTATATAAGTAAATTCTTTTGATAATGGTTCTCTTTCATTTAAATCAACTCGTGTAATTTTTGGTATAATTTCACCACCTTTTTCAATAAATACTGTATCATTAATCCTAACATCTAATCTTTCTATTTCATTTGCATTATGAAGTGATGCTCTTTTTACGATTGACCCTCCAATTTGAACTGGGGATAAAATTGCAACAGGGGTTATTGCTCCAGTTCTACCAACTTGAAAGATAATATTTTTAACTTTTGTTTTTTTACTTTCAGCCTTATATTTAAATGCTATTGCCCATCTTGGACTTTTACTGGTATTACCTAGTTTTTGCTGTGAATATAAATCATTTACTTTTATAACTATTCCGTCTGTCTCAACATCAAGCTTATGCCTTTTTAAGTCCCATTTTTTAATATAATTTTTTACTTCCTCAATATCCATACATTTTTTATATGTTTCAGGGACATTGAATCCAATAGATTTAAGAAAAATTAAACCTTCTTCTTGGGTTTTTATATTTTCTTTTTCAGTAATTAATGAGTAGATATAGCAGTTTATCCTTCTTTTGGCTACCTCTTTTGAATCTTGCATTTTAAGAGATCCAGATGCAGTATTTCTTGGGTTGGAAAATAAGGATTCATCTTTTAATTTTTTTTTGTTATTTAATATTTCAAAATTTTTTTTAGAAATAAAAGCTTCTCCTCTAACTTCTAGGTCTTGATTTTTCTTGTTTAGCGTAAGAGGTATTGTTTTAATAGTTTTAACATTATTTGAAATATTATCTCCATAATAACCATCACCTCTAGTAATTGACATTTTGAATTTACTATTTTCATATCTTATACTAAGTGCAACTCCATCATATTTTAGTTCACATAAGTATTCAACTTTATCTGTATTTAGATTTTTTTTTACTCTTTTATCAAAATCATTTAATTCTTCGTCAGAGTACGTGTTTGATAGAGAAAGCATTGGAGTAGAGTGTTTAACTGTTTCAAAGTTTTTGGTTATTGTGCCGCCAACTTTTTGACTTGGAGAATCATCAGATTTGAATTCAGGGTACTCATTTTCTAACTCTATTAATTTATTTAGTAAATTATCATATTCATAATCTGATATTCTACTTTCATGCTCATCATAGTATAATATATTATGATGATTTATCTCATCTCTTAAGTCTTTGATCTTTTTTTTTGCGAATTCTCTGTTCATATTATCTGGTGATAATATAAGATTAATTGAATTATTTTTAAACTTTAATTTCTATTTTTTTCCTGAATATATCTAACAATTTTAGTTGATACAGACCTTGGCAAAATTCTGTTTAAAAAAACAATAAATTTATTTATATATCCAGGAATTGAGATAGTTATATTATCCTTTAAAGATTCGTACCCAAGTTTTGCAACTTTTTTAGGACATGCAGTATTAAAATGAATTTTATTTTTTTTACTAGAGACATTTTTTTGAAAATTTGTCTTTGTCTGTCCAGGACAAAGCACTGAGATACATATATTTTTATCACTCACTTCATTCGCAATTGCCTCTGTAAAATGTAAAATATATGCTTTTGTGGCATAATAAAGTGACATTAAAGGGCCAGCTTGAAAAGCAGCAACTGAAGATACATTTAGAATTTTACCTTCATTTTTTTTAACCATATCCTTTAGAAATAATTTTGTTAAGTGGGTTGTATTTAATACATGTAGGTTGATCATCTTTTCATCAGTATCCCAATCTGTATCATGAAATTTTCCAAATCTGCCAAAACCAGCATTATTAATTAAAATATCTATATTTTCTGACTTAAGTTTTTTATAAATTTTTTCTGGAGATTTTATTAAAGATAAATCTTCATGAATATATTCATGGTTATTTGGTTTAAGATAATCTTTTATTTCATCTAGATTACTTTGATTTTTATCAACTATAAAAACCTTATAATTATCTTTTATTAAAAGTTTTACAAATTCCAGACCAATGCCACTGGCACCACCTGTAACAACAGATGTTTTCATCATAATTTAATAAGTTCATCACATAGCAGTTCAAATACTTCTTTTGAATGCGTTGGAAAGTTAGCAATTCTTATTTGATTTTTAGAAGATCCATAACCTTTTCCTACTATTAAATTCTTTCTTTTTAATCCATTAATAAATAGATCGTTATCTTTTAGGGTATTAGAAACAATTACTGTTTTTGATCTGATATTTTTATCATTTACGTAACATGAAAGATCTTGATGATTTTTTATTGTATTGTAAAGAAGTGAAGACTTGTATATTGTATCTCTTCTGATATTATCAATTCCTATTTTAATCATATCTTCTGTTACCTTGGAAAGAAGATAAATTGCAAGAACATTAGGTGTTTCTGGAGTTTGAGATTTTAAAGACATTTCATGAATTCTATGAAGAGAATGATAAGTGCCTGTCTTTTTAGACATTCTTATGTCATTATGTCTATCTAGACATCTATTATTATAAACCCAAACACCTAAACCAGACGGTAGTCCAAAACATTTTTGTACAGAAAAATAAAATGTATCCACATCTTTAATGTTAAAGGGTAGGGATGGAATTCCACTCACACAGTCTAATAAGATAAATGACTCTTTAAATTTATTTCTAATTTCTGAAATTTTATTAGAGGGACACATGATACCTGTGCTTGTTTCATTAAGAGTTAACGCAATAATTTCACTATCATTTTCAATATCATCAATTTTGTATTCTTCATTATCATATATATATTTTGTAGCATTTATTCCTGATTCTATTGCAAAATTGTAAAACTTTTTAGAGAAAGATCCATTTACTAAATGGATAGAATTATTTAAAATTAAATTATTAATTAATCTTTCCCATATTTCATTTGCTGATGATAAAAACCCTATATTATAATCATCTGGTATGTTTAGTAGAGTCTTTAGATTGAATGTGCATTCTTCATATATTTTTTTGAATTCATTACTTCTATGAGATAGTGAATAAACATTATCAATTAATCCCTTTTTTAAATGGTCACTTACAGTATAGAAAAGTTCAGAAGGGCCTGGAGTAAAGAAAATTTTTTTCATATTAAAATTAATATAAAACTCTAATTTTTATTGTTTCATTTATCTTTTTAAGACTATTCACAACTTCCTTATTGTATTCTCTATCAATATCAGTTATTACATATCCAATATTATTTAAAGTTTTAAGGTACTGTCCTTTTATGTTTATGCCGTAATCTGATATAATTTTATTTATTTCAAGCATAACACCAGTTTGATTTTTATGAATATGAATCAGTCTGTGTGAATCCATCTGCTCTGGTAAAGATAATTGAGGAAAGTTTACAGAATTTGATGTGTTACCAGAGTTTATAAAGTCGATTATTTTTTCTGGTACATAACTTCCAATATTTTTTTGAGCTTCTTTTGTGCTTCCACCAATGTGGGGAGATAGAATTATATTTTTTAAGCCCTTAAGAGCTGAGTTAAATTTTTCATCATTATTTAGTGGCTCAGATGGAAATACATCTAGTGCTGCTCCCATCAGTTTCTCACCTTCTATGTTTTTTTTTAAAGCGTCAATGTCTACAATGTTACCTCTGCTA
>CEUL01148937.1_pt1 | contig 24174 bp, 23 predicted proteins | sample 427021 | NCBI WGS metagenome assembly CEUL01 (sample SAMEA2622800, study PRJEB7988) | marine metagenome | isolation source: saline water (ENVO:00002010), including | reverse complement strand
CTATCACAGCTATGGCAGGTACTCATATATGCCTAAGAAATGTTACCGCTAAAAATATTTATGATTCGATCACAAAACATAATGTTACTCATATGTGTGGGGCACCTATTATTTTATCCATGATAATTAATGCTAAGAAACATGAAGTAAAACCAATTAAAAATAAAGTTGGCATTATGACAGCTGCTGCGCCTCCCCCTCCTGCAATGCTGGCAGGGATTGAGGAAAAGGGATTTGAAGTAACGCATGTTTATGGGCTTACAGAAGTTTATGGGCCCGCAGTCATATGTGAATGGAAAGAAGAATGGAATAATTTAAAAGCAGGCCCTAAATCTGAAAAAAAAGCAAGACAAGGTGTTCAATATCCTACCCTAGAAGAACTATCAATTAGAGACCCTGAAACAATGAAATCAGTTCCCAGAGATGGAAAAACTTTAGGAGAAGTTATGATGCGAGGAAATATGGTTATGAAAGGTTATCATAATAATAAAAAAGCCACGGATGAAGCTTTTTCTGGAGATTGGTTTCATACTGGAGACCTCGGCGTAATGCATGAAGATGGTTATATTGAATTAAAAGATAGATCTAAAGATATAATTATATCTGGCGGAGAAAACATATCATCAATTGAAATTGAAGAGACATTATATAAAAACAATAAAGTACTTTTAGTTGCAGTAGTAGCAAAGCCTGATAACATATGGGGGGAAACACCTTGTGCTTTTATAGAATTGAAAAATGGCCAACAAGCTTCTGAAAAAGAGATAATAGATTTTTGTAAATCACATCTAGCAAATTTTAAATGCCCAAAAAAAATAGTATTTCAAGTAATCCCTAAAACCTCTACAGGAAAAATTCAAAAGTTCCAATTAAGAGAATTAGCAAAAGAGCTATAAATAATGAATAGATATAAATTAACTATAGAATATGACGGAAAAGATTTTAGTGGTTGGCAAAAACAGAAGGGTATGAGAACTATTCAAGGAATTATTGAAGAAAGCCTATTAAATTTTTCTGGAAAAAATATTACTGTTTATGGTGCAGGAAGAACGGATACGGGAGTTCATGCTGCAGGTCAAGTAGCTCATCTTGATATAAATATAGATGGACTAGAAGATAAAAATTTTAAACTTGGGAAATTAACAATGGGCCTAAATTTTTACTTATCTCGTCTGTGTGATAATAAAGTAACCATATTAGAAACAAAAAAAGTGAACGAGGAATTTCATGCAAGATTTTCTGCCATTAGCAGAAAATACAAATATAGTATTTTAAATCGAAGGACAGCTTCCCCTTTATTAAATGATAGGACTTGGAGAGTACCAAACACTTTAAATATTGAATTAATGAAAAATGCATCAAAAAACCTAATAGGAAAACATGACTTTACAGCATTTAGATCCATAGACTGCCAAGCTAAATCGCCCATTAAAACAATTGATAATATTAAAATTGTTAAAAATGGAGAAATAATAGAATTATATGTTGAAGCAAAATCTTTTTTAATGAATCAAGTTAGAATTATAGCAGGAACCCTTGTAGATATTGGCTTACAAAAAAAATCTAATGAAGATATTTTATTAGCTTTAAAAAATAAAGATAAGAAATTTTCTGGACCTACTGCTCCTTCTTTAGCACTAATTTTACAAGAAGTTATGTACTAAAATAATTTCTAGTTTGTTTTTCTAAAAGTATATACTCCTGCTCCAACAATTAAAAAACCTCCAAGTAATGTTTGAAAATCAGGTAAAGAGTTAAATATTATATAACCAAAAATTGTAGCCCAAATAATGTGCGAATAGCTTACTGGTGCAAGAGTTATAGCTTTAGCTTTTGAATACGCCCCTAATATTAAAAATTGTCCTAATGCTCCTAAAAAGCCAACGGTTACTAATAAGGACCATTCCTTTAAAGTTGGAGTAGTCCAGACTTTTAATGATGACGAAAGATCATAATCTAACAAAATTAAAGAAGTAGTACCTATTAATCCCGCAAAACATGAAAAGAACAAACTGGTAAGTGAAGATTCTACTGGAGCTAAAACTCTTGTTCCAATTTGATATAAAGAATAAAATAATGCCCCCGCAATTCCATATATTATACCCTTAAACCAAACAAAATCCATATTCTCATAATTTATAATAGTATTTGGATTAATAACAATGACCATTCCCAAAAAACCAATTATTACCGCTAACAAACTAGAATTAGTTACTTTTTCTTTTAACATCAAAGGGGACAGTAGCACCGTAATTAATGGAGAAAAAAATAATATTATAGTTGCTTCTGCTAAAGACAAAATTGATAACGAAGTAAAAAAAAAATACGTCATTAATAATAAAGAAATCGACCTTAAAACTTGAACTCTAATTAGTTTAGGAAATCTAAGACCAGAATCTAAACCAAGAATATGGAAAAAAATAACACCAAATAAAACAATAACAAAATGAAATGTATATCTTGCCCATACTATTTGCGAGATTGAAAAATCATCAGACAAAAATTTAGCTAATGCTTCCATAGCAGCAAAAGACATCAAAGTAAAAATGTAGATTAAAATGCCTATTTTTTCATTTTCAACATGCATTTTAATTTATGCTTATCAAACAGATATATTTTGATGATATCTCTTTATGATATCATAATAAATATTTGTTAATAATTCTAGATCCTTAACTTTTATGGACTCGTCTATTTGATGCATTGTTTTTCCTACTAAACCAAATTCTATTACATTACATATATCTTTAATAAACCGTGCATCCGAAGTTCCTCCACTAGTGGAAAGCTCTGGTTTTAATCCTGTATTATTTTTAATAGATTCTTCAACTAAATTTATAAAGTCGTCAGGTTCTGTGATAAAAGGCTCTCCGCTTAATTCACAATCTAATTTCCATTTAAAAATATTTTTATCATAAGAAACTGTTTTTATTTTTTCCTGAATAATATTTATTAGATTACGTTCGGATTGCAAAGTATTAAATCTTATATTAAATTTAGCTTCTATTTTTAAGGGAATAACATTTGAAACATTATTTCCCACATCTATTGAAATAAACTCTAAGTTAGATGGTTGGAAGTGTTCATTGCCCTGATCTAGATTCATTTCCGATATAGCTGATATAAATTTGGACATTATAGGCAAAGGATTAGCCGCTTTATGTGGGTAAGCTACATGACCTTCTTTTCCATACACAGTTAATAAACCATGCATGCTTCCCCTTCTACCAATCTTTATCATTTCGCCTAACTTGTTAGGGTTTGTAGGTTCGCCAACTATGCAATGATCAATTTTTTCTCCCATATCTTTTAATTTTGGAAGCATAGTTTTAGTTCCATGCTTTGCATGGCCTTCTTCATCTCCAGTTAAGAGAAAACTTATACAAAATGATTTATCAAATTCATTAATATATCTAGCGAATGCAGATATAAAAGCAGCTATAGAACCTTTCATATCTGCGGCACCTCTTCCAATTAAATTTCCATCTATTACTTGAGCATCATATGGCAATGTACTCCATTTTTCTTTATTTCCAGCAGGCACAACATCCGTATGGCCGGCAAAGCATAAATTTTTCCCTTGTCCGGTCTTAGCATATAAATTATTTACTAATGCCTCCTTACCTTCTCCATTAATCTGCCCTGAAGGCATTCTATAACATTCAAAGCCCAAAAAGGTTAAAATTTCTTCAACAAATAAAAGTGCCCCCTCATCTTTTGGAGTTTCAGAAGGAAAACTGATTAATTTTTTTGCAACATATAAAGGGTCAGATAACTTTTCATAATCGATATTAAAATTCACAATAACTCTCTTTTTAAATTTATAAATACTTTCTAATAATTACTTATTGGAACATGTGTAATTTTGAGGCTATAGTCAATTAAGAAATATTTTTACTTTGGAGAAATTTAATGGCGTATTGGTTATTTAAATCTGAACCAGGAACATGGTCATGGGAAGATCAAGTTAAAAAAGGAAAAGAAGGTGAAGGATGGGATGGGGTGAGAAATTATCAAGCCAATAATAATATGAAAAAAATGAAAATTGGAGATCTAGGTTTTTTCTATCATTCAGTAAAAGAAAAGCAAATAATCGGAATAGTTAAAGTTATAGGAGAACATAGGCCGGATCCAACTGATAAAAAAGGTATATTTGGTATGGTAGTCATTGAAGCAGTAAAAGAACTCGAAAAATACGTACATTTATCAGAAATGAAATCTAATCCTAAATTATCAGATTTAGCTCTTATTAAACAGGCAAGGCTATCTGTCGTTCCAATAACTGAAAATCATTGGAAAGAAATATGTTTAATGGCAGAAACAGAAAGTAAGTTTTAAAATGGAGGATGTCTATATAGAATCTGGAATAAAGAAAAATACAAAACTTTGTGAAATTAAAGATTTAAAGGAAGATAAAGCTATAATTAAAAAAGGTGCAGATAAGTATCTTCCTGGCATAATAATTTATAAAAGCAATAATTCAATTTATATATGGTTAAATAATTGCCCACACGCAAATTTAACTTTAGACATAATAGAAGGCAGAGTCCAAGCTAAAAATAATGATCTATTATGTGCAAACCATGGAGCTAGATTTAATCCTACTACAGGAGAGTGTATAAAAGGCCCCTGTAAGAATACTTTTTTAAAGAGTTTTCCATATAAAATAAAAAATAATTGTATTCTTGCTGGATAAAAATATTATCTTTATTTATTAACAAAAATTTAAATTTAAGGAGGTATAGATGAGCGAAGATAAAATAAAAGTAAAAAATTACTGGGAAAGCAATGCTCATTTAGATAAAGATAAATATGAGAAACTTTATCAAGAATCCATTCAGGACCCTGAAAGGTTTTGGGGAGAACAAGCCAAAAATATATATTGGCATAAACCTTTTTCTAAAGATGCTATTAAAAAAGTAAATTTTTCCAAAGAAAATTTAGAAATTAAATGGTTCTATGATGGCGAGTTAAACGTTTCATATAATTGCATAGATAGACACTTAAAAACCAAAGGTGATAATACTGCTATTATATGGGAAGGGGACAATCCAGAAGAAAGCAAACATATAACTTATAATGAATTACATAGTGAAGTTTGCTTGATGGCAAATGTATTAAAAAGTAGAGGTGTTAAAAAAGGTGATAGGGTTACTATTTATATGCCTATGATTCCAGAAGCATCATACGCAATGTTGGCCTGTGCTAGAATTGGGGCTATTCATTCAGTGGTATTTGGAGGGTTTTCTCCTGATAGTATAGCGGACAGAATTATAGATTGTGACTCAGATTTTGTAATAACTGCTGATGAAGGTTACAGAGCAGGAAAACTTATTCCCCTTAAAAATAATGTAGATGAAGCTTTAAAAAGATGTGATAATGTTAAATCTGTTTTAGTTATTAAAAGAACAGGAAATGAAGTTTACATGAAACCAAATAGAGATGTTTGGTGGGAAGAAGAAAAATTAAATGTAGATCCTATTTGTGAACCAGAAATAATGAATGCTGAGGATCCATTATTTATCCTTTACACCTCTGGCTCTACAGGAAAACCTAAAGGGGTGCTTCATACTTCTGGAGGATATATTGTTTATGCTTCGATTACACATAAATATGTATTTGATTATAAAGATAATGAAATTTACTGGTGTACAGCAGATGTAGGTTGGGTAACTGGTCATTCTTATATTGTATATGGTCCTCTAGCTAATGGAGCTAAAACTTTAATGTTTGAAGGAGTTCCAAACTATCCCAGTTCATCTAGGTTTTGGGAAGTAATAGATAAGCATGCTGTCAATATATTTTATACTGCACCAACAGCAATAAGAGCATTAATGAAAGAAGGAGAAACTCCCGTAAAAAGAACTAGTAGAAAAAGCCTTAGATTGTTAGGAAGTGTCGGAGAACCTATTAACCCAGAAGCTTGGAATTGGTACTATAAAGTAGTTGGAGAGGAGAAAAGTCCTATTGTAGATACTTGGTGGCAAACAGAGACTGGGGGAATATTAATAAGTCCACTTCCAGGAGCAATTGATTTAAAACCAGGTTCTGCTACCAAACCTTTCTTTGGCATTTCCCCAGCTTTAGTTGATAATGAAGGAAAAAAGCTTGAAGGTGAAGCTGAGGGCAATCTAATACTAGAAACATCTTGGCCTGGACAAATGCGAAGTGTATATGGAGACCATAAACGTTTTGCAGAAACTTATTTCTCTACTTTTAATAATGTTTATTTTACTGGTGATGGAGCAAGAAGAGATGCTGACGGATATTGGTGGATCACAGGAAGGGTAGATGATGTTATAAATGTAAGTGGTCATAGAATGGGTACTGCAGAGGTAGAAAGCGCTTTAGTTTCAAATAAAAATGTTGCAGAATCAGCTGTTGTTGGATATCCACATGATATCAAAGGGCAAGGTATTTATGCTTACGTTACTTTGACAGACAATATAGAGCCCACAGAAGAGCTAAGAAAAGAATTGTTGCTTTGGGTAAGAAAAGAAATTGGACCTATTGCAACCCCAGACCTAATTCAATGGGCTCCAAATCTACCAAAAACTCGTTCTGGAAAAATTATGCGACGAATTCTTAGAAAAATTGCAGCAAATGAGCATAATCAACTTGGAGATATTTCGACACTTTCTGATCCAGGTGTTGTAAAAGATTTAGTTAACAGTAGAATGAATAAATAAATTTAAAAATCAGTAACTCTGCCGTTTTTTTCCCAGTCTCCATATCTCGTAGGCTCTGGTCCCTTTTGTCCACCTATTTCTTTAACTGTTTTTTTTATATTCTTTTTGTTTTTAATTTTTTTATCAGTGTTTTTTATTTTTTTCATACCTGTACCAAAAATTAGATTAAAGTATATAATATAGTAAGCACTTTATTAAAACAAAGAAAATATGCATTAAATGTCTAATAATAAATCAAATCCAAGGATGCAAGCTATCAATGAAATTACCAATATTTTAAACGGGGATAATCATCAACCTTCTTATAATGAAGATTCTTTTTATAGGTCTTTAGTAAGCGAAGCTATGAGAAGGTTTGGAGAGATAGATTTTTATTTAAAACAATATATAAAAAAACCTCTTAAAACTGAACAGAATAATATTAAAGCTAATTTAATAATTGGCTCTGTGCAGATTTTATATATGAGAGTTCCTAGCTATGCCGCTGTCAATGATAGTGTTAATATTGCTAAAAATAAAACACCACATCATGTTAAGTTTATAAATGCTATTTTAAGACAGTTATCAAGAGATTTTGAAAATAATAAATTAGATAAAATATCGTCTTTGAAAAATATACCAATCGAAATTAAAAAAAGATGGAAAAAAGCACTAAGTGAAGATCAGTTGAAAAAGATTGCAAAACAACTTCTTATTACGCCTCCTGCCTTAGATATTTCTATATCTCCTGAAGAAGATATAAATAAATGGAGAGATAGCCTTAAAGGAGAACCTTTCGGAAATAATAATATTAGATTATTAAGTAATTATGGCAAAATAGAGAAATTACCCGGTTATAATGAAGGGAAATGGTGGATACAAGATATAGCTGCACAATTGCCAGTTAAGTTGTTATTAAAAAAAATTAAAAAAAATGCTGATGTTATTGATATGTGTGCTGCACCTGGGGGGAAAACTGCACAGCTTTTAAGTAATAATTTAAAAGTAACATCTATAGAATCAAATAAAATAAGAGCAAATATTCTAAATCGAAACTTAAGTAGGCTTAATTTAAAAACAAATTTATTATTACAAGATGCTAATCAATATACTCCTGAAAAACCAGCCGATGCAGTCTTATTAGATGCGCCATGTAGCTCATCAGGTACTATAAGAAAAAATCCTGATATTTTATGGAGGTTAAAATATATGAAAAATGACTATTCCTCTCATATTAAATCGCTTTTAACGATACAGTCAGATTTATTAGTTTCTGCATCTAAAATGATAAAAAGAGGAGGAATTTTGGTTTATTCAGTTTGTTCATTAGACAATGAAGAAGGCTATAATCAAATTATTAATTTTATAAAGAAAAATAATAGATTTGTAATTGACCCAATAAATAAGTTAGAAGTAGATATAACAAAAGAATCAGTTACAAAGGAGGGATTTGTTAGAACATTGCCATACTTTAATTCAGAACTTGGAGGAATGGATGGATTTTTTATAGCAAGATTATTAAAAACAAATTAACTATAAATTATTGAGGATTAATTTCAGATTGAAAAAAAATAACATACTTATATCACCATCAATTCTTGCAGCCGACTTTTCTGCATTAGGAGCAGAAGTAACGGATATAGATAATGCCGGCGCTGATTGGATTCATTTAGATATTATGGATGGTCATTTTGTGCCTAACCTAACAATTGGACCCGATGTGGTTTCAAATTTAAGAAAATATACTAAAAAATTATTTGACGTACATTTGATGACTAAGCCTGCTAATAATTGGATAGAGCCTTTTTCTACGGCAGGTGCTGATATAATTACAGTTCATATTGAAGCTGAAGATGATATAAAGAAAACTCTTCAAGCTATTCGTAACCTAGGCTTAAAAGCAGGGGTATCAATAAAACCTTCTACCTCTGAAAATATTCTTGAACCATATCTTAATTATTGTGATTTAATATTAGTAATGACAGTAAGTCCGGGGTTTGGAGGGCAAAAGTTTATGCGATCTCAATTAGAAAAAATTAGCAATATAAAGAAAATGATAGAGAAAAAAGGATTAAATACTTTAATAGAGGTTGATGGAGGGATTAATTTAGAAACGTCAAAATTATGTATAGATGCAGGGGCAGATGTATTAGTAGCAGGCAGTGCTATTTTTTCTAAAAACAAATCTAAATATTCTCATCTTATACAATCTCTTAGAAACGAGAGCTGAGGAAGTTAAATTGGCTACTAAATCTTCCCGGCTAAATTTAAAAATTATCTTTTATAGAAGTATTTTTTATAATTTTTGGCTAAATTTAACTAAGCCTGAAAATATTTTTCAAGATGTAAAAGATCCATGGGATGGTGAAGGGCAACTAGCTGATTCGATTTTTCAGGGAAGGTATAACTTTGCTGGCGAGGAAGTTCATGCTCCTAATAAACCTTTATGGGAACCTAATGGCGTAGGTCCATGGTGGCTTGCTGAGATGCATGGTTTTTCATGGCTAAGGCATTTCAAAGCTAGAGACGGAATTACATCCAGACAATATGCTAGAGCATTAATTTCTGATTGGATTAGGGATGGTAATAACAAATATAATCCAATTAGCTGGAAAATAGATATTCTCGGAAGGCGTATTACGGCCTGGATATCATATTCTGAGATGTTAAAAGAAGGAGCAGATAGAGAATTTTTAGAAAAATTTTATAAACTTTTAACTGTGCAATCTAAGCACTTAAGTAGAACAATTAATAAAAATAAAAACACTCCAGAGGTTTTTAATGCTTTAAGAGGATTAATAGTATCAGGGGCATGCCTTAGTGGTGGAGAAAAAAGATACCATTTAGCAAAAAATATTCTTTTATTTGCTCTTAATAATCAGATTTTAAATGATGGTTGTCATATAAGCAAACAACCTTCAATAACCCTAGATATTTTAACTGATTTAATATGGATAAGAAGCGCGTTATTGGAAAATGACTCTTTAGTTGAAACCATAGATACTTATATAACTAAAATAAGTCATGCCATTAGATCTTTGAGGCTAGGTGATGGCACTTTACTTAGGTCAAATGGAGGAAAATCTTATTCAAGAGATGCGATTGATAAAGTATTATATAAAACAGGAATAAAATTAAAGTCAAAAATATCTGCCAGTCTGAAATCATCAGGCTATGAAAGATTAGCGGCAGGTAGATCTATAATTTTAATTGATTGCTCGACCAGAAAAAATAACTTTTACCATGGTGCTCTAAGTTTTGAAATGAGTTTTGGCAGAGATAGAATGATAGTTAACTGTGGTCCTACTCCTTATAATAATTCTAAATGGAAGAGGGCTTTGTCTAGTTCTGCTGCACACTCCACATTAGTTATTAATGATACTAATTCTTCTACCGCTGATAATTATAAAATTTTTAAAGTAAATTCAGTGAGAGAAGCTACTTCTGGTTTTGAAATAATTTCTTCTAGCCATAATGGTTATGAAAATAAATATTCAGCAATACATAAAAGAATCCTGAAACTTGATTCTAGAGGGAGTCTCCTACAAGGTGTAGATAATATAATTTCTGGGCCTAAAATGAACTTTAAAATACATTTTCATTTGCACCCCAAAGTAAATGTTCGCCTAACCAGAAATAAAGAGAGAATATTACTTTTAGTTCCAAGCGGAGGCTGGGAATTTTATATATCTAAAAATAATACTAAATTAAGCCTAAATATAGAAGAATCCATCTACGTAGAAGATAATGGTCAAATAAAAAAATCAAATCAATTTGTGATCGATGGAGAAACTTCTAATTCAGGAGCCAAAATAGAATGGTGTTTATCAAAAACTACATTATGAACGAATTATACATCCAGCTATTGATAGTCCAACCCCAAAACCAATTAACATAATCTTCATATTTGGTTTATATAAACCTCTATCTATAGATTGCTTTATTGCTATAGGAATTGTTGCAGAAACAGTATTTCCAATATTTTTAATATTTTGAAACCACTTGTCATCAGGAATTTCTAATTTAAATTTTAATTGCCGTAAAATTACAGCACTAGCTTGATGAAAAATAAATAAATCAATATCACTCTTTTCTAAATCAGCTTTATCTAATAAATCATTAAAAACTTTAGGAACCTCTCTTAATGAAAACTTGAATACTTTTTGCCCATCCATAAATAATTTTTCTTTGCCTTCATTTTCTTCTAAGGCGAGCAAGTCTCCTCCACTCCCATCAGTAAAGAAGGCGAAAGGTCCAATACTGCCATCTCCTTTATTTTCAATGAGTGCCGCTGCTGCTCCATCCGAAAAAATAGGTCTATTCGTTCTATCTTGCTTATCAATATAGTTTGTATAAGTATCAGCACAAATTACTATAACTCTTTTTAAGCCTTGTTGATATATCATAGAACTGGCAGCAGACAGGCCATAAACAAAACCTGAACAACCTTGGATTAAATCAAAAGCCATCATCTTTTTTGGCAAGCCTAAAATATCTTGGATCAAACATGCAGATGTCGGTAACCTCGAAAAAGGGGATTGGCTTACATGAATTATGCCGTCTATATCATCTGTTTGGACTCGTGAAATTAATTTTTTTGTAGCTGAAATTACCAAGCTTTTTTCATTTTCATTTACATCTAATACATGACGAGAATGAATTCCTGTTTTATCTTTTAGCTTATCTATGATCCAATCCGGATTTATTTTTCCTAAATCTTCAAGAGATTCTTTTTTATTTCCTAAAACATATTCTATGTCAGTAATTTGCAAAATTAATAACCCTTAATTTATCTTTCAATGCTATAATAAATATATTAACAACAATATATAAACAAAGTGTGGAATTTATCAATTTTAACTATAAAATAAATATACAACTTACAAAAGAAATAATAATGCCAACTTTAACAAATCAAAACCTACTAGAAATAAAAAATATTATTACAGAAATATCTTTGCAAGCATCAAAAGTAATAATACAGCATAAAAATTCTCCCGTTAAAATTAAAAAAGATAATACTCCCGTTACTAAAGGAGATGAAGAGTCAGATAAAATAATAAATAAATTATTACTAAGTCATTTCCCTAATATACCTATCGTGAGTGAAGAAAGAGAATACCCCTCAAGCAGCATAGGCAACAGCTTGCATTGGATTATAGATCCATTAGATGGGACGAAATCATTTATTGAGGGCAATGAAGATTTTTGTGTTTGTATAGCATTAGCTTTAAAAAGAAAACCATTACTTGGGTGTATAGCCCACCCTTCTTCAAAAAAAGTATGGGTTGGAGGATATAAAATTGGCTCATTTATGAAAGAGAATAATAATAACTATCAGAGCATAAAATGTAGAAATATTCCTAAAGAAGGTCCTACAATAGTAATTAGTAGGCATCATGCAGGGCCTAAACTTAAAGAGTGGTTATCAGAACTTGAATATGCTGGAGAAAAAAGAATTGGTAGCGCTTTAAAGTTTTCATTAATTGCAGAAGGTAAAGCAGATATTTTTCCAAGAACTACTTCTACATATGAATGGGACAGTGCTGCTGGTCAAGCTATAGTTGAAGGAGCAGGGGGAAAAGTCGTCCAAATGAACTATGATGAAATGATTTATGGAAGAGAAAATAAAAAAAATCCTAATTTTATTGCTTACGGAAAATCAGATTGGACTAAATTTTTAAAGGATAAATAGTAGTGGAATATTTAATCACATCTACATGGTTAACTAGTTTAATAATTAGCTTCTTTATAAGTGTATTAACAATTAAGTTTTCATTAATAATAATTGATAACACTAATACAATAGATATTCCTAATGAAAGATCTAATCATATCAATCCTACTCCTAAAGGAGCGGGAATAGGTATAGTACTATCTTTGTTGATAGTATATTATATATTTTTACCTATAAATGACTTAATATTTACAGCTAGCATTTTGTTACTTTGCTTAATATCTTTTATAAATGATAATATAAATATATCCATCATATTTAGACTGCTTACACATATTTTATTATCATTATTTGTATTGAATTTTTGGCAGCCCTTATTAAATCTACCTTTAGTAAATGATTTAATTCCAAATTGGTTAGGTATTATATTAACAATATTATTTATAATATGGATGACAAATCTATATAATTTTATGGATGGTATTGATGGAATTTCATGCGTTCAATGTATAATCATAGGAATAGGTGTAGGCTCATGTTTATTTTACTCGGAAGGCATATATAAAATTGAAAATCTACTATCTGGATTTCTTGTTGGTTCTAGCTTAGCGTTTTTAATATGGAATTGGCATCCAGCAAGAGTTTTTCTTGGCGATGCTGGATCTATACCAATTGGTTTTATAAATGCCATTTTAGCTCTACTTTTATTTAAAAACGGGCTTTGGTATGTAGCTTTAATATTAAATAATTATTATCTAGCAGATTCATCCATTACATTAATTAAAAGAATTATGAAAAAAGAAAAACCCTGGCAAGCTCACAAAAGCCATTTTTATCAAAAATCAATTAAAAATGGAAATACTCATTCAAAAGTATGCTTTTTTATAGCTATTCACGGAATCTTACTTATTATATTATCTTTATTTGCTACAATATATACAAATAATATTAATATTTTATTTTCAATTCTTATAAGTAGCTTATCTACATTTTATCTTTTATATTATCTTAATAAAATGCCTATGAATTATAAGAAAGTATAGTGATGCACTCCTTGATTAGACTATTTTTAATATGTAACATTGATGGTATATTAAGTATAATTGCGTTCTTTAGTGCATATTGGTTAAGGCTAGAAAGTTTTCCAACAACTCCTATTATTAGTACTTTAATAGTATTTTTTTCCACTATATTTTCTTTTATTTTATTTGGCATATATAAAAGAATTTGGCGTTACTCATCTACAGACGACCTACTAATTATAACTAAAGCATCATTAATATCTGTAATACTTACTGCATTCGCTTTATTTTTAACTACAAGATTAGAAAATATGCCAAGGTCTACTATGCTTATATATTTAATATTACTGACGCTATTTACGGGCGGTAGCAGAATATTTTATAGGCTAATTAGAGATAAAACTTTAGCACCAATTTATAATATAGATGAGAGAATAAAAGTATTGTTAATTGGAGCAACTGACGAAGCTGAGGCTATGATTAGAGCCTCTCATAAACCTGACGGCCCTTATCATATAATGGGTGTTTTTGATAATGATAAGAATAAACTAGGTAGAAAAATTAGAGGTATAGATATTATTGGGCCGGTAGAAAAAGTTTTTGTCTCAAACTCCTTAATAAAAACAAAAAAAATTACAAAAATAATAATTGCTGATCAAAATATATCAAGAAATGAAATTGATTTATTGCTAAAATATACCGATAAAATTGGAATATCACTAGCACGTCTTCCAAAAATATCTGAACTAAATGGGGCTTTGGATGATAGTTTTAATGAAACTCGTCCAATTAATATAGAAGACCTCTTAGGCAGAGCAGAAACCAGATTTAATAAAAAAGATTTAGAGCCATTAATTAATGATAAAATAATATTTATTACTGGAGCAGGAGGAACTATTGGGTCAGAATTGGCTAACCAAATATCTGAAATGAATCCACAGACTATAATTTTATCAGATTACTCTGAATATGCTTTGTGGAATATAACAGAACAAATTTCAGCTAAATCAAATCAAAAAAATATATCCTCTGTTTTATTAGATGTTAGAGACAAATATTCAGTAGATAAAGTATTTAAAGAGCATAGGCCTGATATAGTTTTACATGCTGCAGCTTTAAAACATGTTCCTATTTGCGAAAAACACCCTTCTGATGCAATGAAAACTAATATTCTTGGTACAAGAAATGTATCAGAAAAAGCGATAGAATATAAAACAAAAATTATGGTTTTAATTTCTACCGATAAAGCTGTAGATCCAACTAATTTTATGGGGGCTTCAAAGCGAGCTGCAGAAATATATATACAAAACTTAGATAGAGAAAATTCTGATACAAATTTTGTTACAGTAAGATTTGGAAATGTTCTTGGTTCTACAGGCTCTGTAATCCCGCTTTTCCAAAATCAAATTAAAAGAGGCGGCCCCATACAAGTTACTCATAAAGATACTACAAGATTTTTTATGAGCGTTAAAGAAGCTGTTGAGTTGGTTTTAATTTCACTCAATTCTTCAATAAATAAAAAAGAAAGTGGAGATATAAATGTTCTTGAAATGGGAGAACCTATGAAAATTGATAACCTAGCAAAACAACTTGCAAGACTGTCGGGCCTTACTCCTGGAAAAGACATAACAATAATATATACAGGCTTAAGAGTTGGAGAAAAACTTCATGAAAAACTATTTCATAAAGACGAGAAAAAGCTTAAAACTGACCATCCTGACATTTTAATAGCAAAATCCAGAAAATTAAATTTCGTTAAAATAAATGATATAGTTAATTCTATAGATAAATTATTAATAGATAATAATGAAAAAGAAGCTATAGAAATACTTAAAAAATTAATTCCGGAATTTTCTATTGACCCTAAAAATAAAATTTATTAAGGAATTAATATGACTAGTAATATTATTAAAATCGAAAAAGCCCTAATATCTCTATCAGATAAAAGTAATATTGAAGTTTTAATTAAAATTATCAAAAAATATAATATTGAAGTATTATCTACAGGAGGCACTGCTAATCTGCTAAGAGAACAGAAACTAAACGTTAAAGATGTTTCTGACTATACTAATTTTCCAGAAATGTTAGATGGTAGAGTTAAAACATTACATCCTAAAATACATGGAGGATTATTAGGAAGAACAAATATTAGTAAACATAAACAAGAAATGAAACAGCACTCTATTGAACCTATAAATTTAGTAATAGTTAATTTATACCCTTTTTCTGAAGCCGTAAAAAATAATCTTAGTTTTGAAGAATGTATAGAAAATATTGATATTGGTGGACCCTCTATGATTAGGTCTGCTGCTAAAAACCATGAAAATGTTTGTGTAGTTACTAATCCAGAAGACTACATAGAATTAGAAAATATATTAGAAAATAATTCAGGAGGAACTTCATTAGAAGATAGAAAAATATTTGCTGCAAAAGCATTTTCTAAAACGGCTTTTTATGACAGTTTAATATCTCAATGGTTTAATGAAAAATTAAATATCTCATTGCCAAAAACAATAACTATTTCTGGAGAGCTTGTTAATCAACTTAGATATGGAGAAAACCCTCATCAAAAATCGGCAGTATATAAAAAAAATAATCAAAAAATGGTTGGAGTTGTGCAGTCAACTCTATTACAAGGAAAACCACTCTCCTATAACAATTTAAATGATTCCGATGCCGCTTATGAACTTATCAAAGAATTTAACAAGCCAACAATAGCAATAATAAAACATGCTAACCCCTGCGGTGTATCTTCAAAACCTTTAATGCTTGAAGCTTGGAAATCTGCTTTACAAACAGACCCCCAAAGTGCTTTTGGGGGTATAGTCGCTTCAAACAGAGAGATTACAAAAGAGTTGGCAGAAAAAATGAATGAAATATTTTTAGAAGTAATTATTGCACCTAGCTTTTCTAAGGACTCTCTTAGTATATTTGCAACTAAAAAAAACTTAAGGTTACTAAAAGTTAGAACTCCAGATGACTCTAGCAATACTGACTATATAATTAAAGATCTATCAGATGGTTTTTTAGTGCAAGATAAAGATAGTGAAACTATGAACGAAAATAATTTAAATATAGTTACAAATAAAAAGCCTAGCTCAAATGAAATAAAGGATTTAATTTTTGCTTTTAAAGTTGCTAAACATGTAAAATCTAATGCAATTATATATGCAAAAAATAATGCGACAGTTGGCATAGGAGCTGGCCAAATGAGTAGAATTGACTCTTCTCAAATAGCTGCTATCAAATCAAAAAAAGCTTCAAAATTAGCAGGTTTAAAAAATAATATGGCTGAAGGGTCCGTATTAGCATCTGATGCATTCTTTCCTTTTGCTGATGGTCTAATTGCGGCAGCAGAAGCGGGCGTAACATCTATTATCCAGCCCGGCGGCTCTATAAGAGATGAAGAGGTTATTGAGGCCGCGAATAAACTTAATTTATCTATGATATTTACTGGTATTAGGCACTTTAGACATTAGTTATGTTTTGGCTCAGTTACCCTTTGTAACAGAAATAATCCTAATAAAAAAAATAAAATTATTGTTGCCATTCCAGCTCGCTGGCTATCAAAAAGAGAAACTATTAAAGCTAATAGAGCTGGTCCTAAAAATGCAGTGCATTTTCCAGAAACCGCATAAACACCAAAAGTTTCAGCATTATTTCCATTTAAAATATATCTGGACATAAACGACCTACTTGAAGACTGAATAGAGCCAATAAAAAAACCTAAGGCAGAACCTAAAACCAAAAACCATTCTTTACTATGAATAAATAAAATTATAGTTCCTAGTATTATCAATAAAATTAAAGATATATTTATAACATATTTTGGGCCAATCTTATCTTCTAAATATGAAAAAAATAATGCTCCTGCACCCGCTGTAATATTTATTAATATTCCAAAAATTATAATTTCTGAAAAATTCATATTAAAAGTGCCTGCCGCATATAAACCACCAAATGCAAATAGTGTATTTAAACCATCAGTATAAATCATTCTTGATAATAAAAACCGGCCTTTATTATTATTTGAAAATAACACTTTTATATTTTTAACAACTTCTTTAAATAAATTTTCTTTTTTTTTATTTTGATTATTTTTTATAATATTAATTTTTAAGAGAAAGGGTAATGAAAAAAATATGAACCATAATGCAACTATTGGCCCCGCTATCCTAATATTTGCAGACATATCCTTCTCTATTCCGAATAAAGGATTATCCGTTTGAATAAAGCCAAATAAAATAATTAGCAAACAAATGATGCCGCCTGCATAGCCAAAAGCCCAGGACTTTCCTGATAAACTTCCTATATTTTCCTTAAATGAAAATTCTGGCAATAATGAATTATAAATCATACCTCCTAATTCAAAGGTAATATTAGAAATTATGACTAAAATACATACAAAGATTATTAATTGAGGCGAAGGATATGCAAACCAAAATAAAGCCGCCCCTAAAGCAGACAAAATAGTGAATGAACTTAACCATAATTTATAACTTGAATTTTTATCTATATGCCTTCCAATAAATGGAGATAAAAAAGCGATACAAAAAGCTGAAATAGATATTGACCAACCCCAATAGATAGAAGCTTTTTCAGCATCACCAACTATTGCCCTTTCAAAATAAGCTGAAAAAATAAATGTTATGATAACTGTAGAAAAAGGAGAGTTAGCCCAATCATACATACAATAAGCTACTGACGGCTTCAATTTTGATAATAAAAAATGTTCTTTCTTATTAGTCATTTTGTAATGCTTTTAATTTTGCTTCAATATCTATAACTCTTCTAGCATTTCCTGGGTGCATTCGAAAAAAAGAATCTTTCATTAATTGAGGCATATAAATAGAAAGTCTTCTAAAGTAGTTAGCTACTTTGTTTTGAGGTATGCCAGCTTTAGTTGCGAATTCTACTCCATATAAATCTGCTTCAGTTTCTTTTGCCTCTGTTTGAAAAATCAATAAATCGGTTATTTTTTGAAGCGATGGCTTTTCTTCAATGGGTATTGGGTTGCCATTACTTTCATATAAAGGGTCACCTTTATAATGATAAATATTATGAGCTAACTCATGACCAATTAAGAATGCTATTTCTTGATTATCTTTGACAAAATCAAAAGTAGCTATAGTTATATAAATTTTTGATCCATCTGCATAAGCATTAGGAATTGGAGAAATCATTGTTTGTACAGGATAACCACAAATCACTTCACTTTTTAAATTAAATAAAAATTCTTTATTCTCTCGTTTTACTTTTATTTCTAAAACACCTCTAATTGCGGCTTCATCCAATAAAGTTTTATAATTTTTATAATTTACAATATGGTCGTTTATTGAAATGATTTGGTCACCTTCAATTATCTTAGCTCTATTAGCAGGGCTTTTATCAGCAACAGAAATAATCATCGGAAATTTAAAAGAATTATTGCCTTCTAAGTTAGTTGGGTTTGCAGCATGAAAGGAAGAGTGGAGTGATAGAGGTAGATTTTTTATATGAGAAACCATAATACCAAAAGCATTTATTCTAGAATTAGGGCAACTATCAATATTAAAAGCCATAATGGGCCAAGCAATATCATGCAATTTTCTAGATGCTATAGCTAATGAAGAAATTAAAAATTCATTTTGATTTTTTATTTCTTCATCTGTTATTAGAATTTCTTGTTTTATCTGCTTATTTATAGATATAGAAGAGCACGAAACTAAAAAAAATAAATTAAAAAAAATTACTAACTTATTATAAACCATGTATATGCCTAAATATTTAAATACTCTTAAATTGTAGCATAAATAATATTTATTAAAAAAATTAGTTTTGGAGCGGGCGAAGAGATTCGAACTCTCGACATCTTCGTTGGCAACGAAGTGCTCTACCACTGAGCTACGCCCGCATAAACTTTACTAAAATAATTTACTCATAAATAAAGTGGTTTTTATAAAAGATTTTGATATTTTGGTCAATGTTATTTGAACTCTATATATATAAGTTATATATCTAAATTTTATTTTATTTATTTAAAAAATAAAATATTATATATATATCATAATAAACTTGGATAAAATATGAACGATAATGACTCAATAATTTCTACTGAACAAACTATGGAAAACATTATAGTTGAGTCAGATACAGCTGCATTTAACAAAGATGTAATTGAAGCATCTAAGAATATTCCTGTATTAGTTGATTTTTGGGCTGACTGGTGTGCTCCTTGTAAACAACTAACTCCCATAATAGAAACATTAGTAAAATCCTATAACGGTCAAATAAAACTAGTAAAAATTGATACTGAAAAAAACCAAGAACTATCTCAGCAGCTTCAGATTCAATCTCTGCCAACAGTTTACGCTTTTTATGAAGGGCAGCCTATAGATGGTTTTTCAGGTGCCATGCCGGAAAACGAAGTAAAGAAATTTATAAATAAAGTTATTGAAGCGAGTGGTGGAAATAAATTAGAAGAATTAAAAAAAGATATAGAAGATGCAGAAAAATTATTTAATGAAGAAAATTTTGAGGCTGCTTTAACCTCATTTTCCAGTTTATTATCAGCTGAAGCTAATAATGCAACAATTATAGCAGGTTATGGAAAATGCTTATTAAAACTCGAGCGAGATAATGAAGTAGCAGAATTACTTGAAGGATTAGAGGAAGATATGCTTAATGATAAGAGTATATTAAGCCTTATTGCCTTATCTAAACTAGAAAAGAATAATAAGCTAGCAGGCGCTCCTGAAGAATTCCTTAATGATGTCAATTCAAATCCTGATAATCATGAGCTAAGATTTAAATTAGCTGAAGCATATTTAGCCTCTAATCAAAAAAGAGAGGGTTTAGATCAATTACTTATTATAGTAAAAAAAGATAGAAAATGGGAAGAGGATAAGGCTAGAAAGAAAATATTAGAACTGCTTAATGCCTTTGGAGAAGAAGATCCTATAACATCAGAAACTAGGCTTAAACTTTCATCTATAATATTTGCCTAAATATGGATAAAATTATTAATATAAAAAATTTACCAAAAGAGATACCAATATTTCCATTATCGAACTGCTTATTAATGCCCAAAGGAACTATTTCATTAAATATATTTGAGCCTAGATACATCAATATGACGGAAGATGCAATTTCAAATAACCGATATATAGGAATGATTCAACCTCGACACAAACATAATAATGAACCAGAATTATACCCTACAGGATGTGTCGGAAAAATTACTCATTTTTCAGAACTTAAAGACCAAAAGTATTTAATAGAATTAACAGGAGTTTGTAGATTTCAATTAATTAGCCATAAATTAACAGAAAGAAAATATAGAATAGCAAGTATAGATTTAGCTAACTATTCTCAAGATTTAAAAGATAATAAATTAGAATTAAATCCTTTATTAAAAGATAGTTTCCTAAATTCTCTCAAAAATTACTTTAAATCCCAAAAAATTGATGCAGACTGGCAAATTATAGAAAAAGCACCAACTAACGTTTTAATAAATTCTCTTGCTCAATCTTGTCCATTTAATAAAGAAGAAAAGCAAAAACTTTTAGAGAGCACAGATCTGGACGATTTAATCAATATAATGATAACTTTATTTAAAATATATTCAGCGGGTGAAACTAATAACCTTAATTAAGAAAAGGTATGAAATGAAAAAAAATACAAATAAAATTGATAAAAACATACTAAATCTTCTAGTTTGCCCCATCACTAAGGGACCACTTAAATATGATATAGATAAATCAGAATTAATAAGTGAAAAAGCTAAGCTAGCATTTCCTATAGAAGATGGAATTCCAATAATGTTGATTGATAAAGCGAGAAGATTAAAATAATGGAAGAAAAAAATAAATTTCAAATAAAGTCAATCATATGTAATAAAGATAAATTAAATATTGAATTTAATGATAATTATAAATCCATTATTTCTGCAGAATTGTTAAGAGTTGAAAGTCCATCAGCAGAAGTGCAAGGGCATTCGGTAAAAGAAAAAGTGACTCCTCTTAATAAAAAATATATTTCAATAATTAACATTGAAAAAGTAGGTAATTATGCAATTAGAATTATATTTGATGATGGACATGATACGGGTATATATTCATGGGTTTATTTAAGAAAAATGTCCGAACAAAATGCTGAATTATATAGAGACTATTTAGACAGAGTAAAAAAAATAAGTTGAGATCAAATTCCCATTGCATATTTCATAAAAGCTCTCTTAAGTATGGGTGTGTTGCTTACAGTTGCTAAGCCTAAACGTCTAAAAGCTTTTACGTGTGGTTTTGAATTTCTAAATAATTCATTTAATGCATGAGTTGCATTGATTAATGAGGCAACATCTACTTTTCTATACATTTCATAATCTTTTAAAAATATTTTACTTCCAATATCTAAACCTAAACCTACTCTCGCTGAACACATTTCTGAAAACTTTTCCATTCCTCTTAAAGATAAATTAAAACCTTGTCCTGCAATTGGGTGAATAGCATGAGCAGCATCACCCATAAGAACTATTCTTTCTGAAACTATATTTTTTGGCTTTATTAATTCTAGAGGAAAAGCTTTAGAATCTCCGTATAACTCTATTTTTCCAAGCCAATCAAAACAATGCCTTTCTAATTCGTAAGATATAATATTCGGGTTTTTCTTACTATCTATTAATCGATTTCTAGTAGTTTCCTCTTTGTCAGACCAAATTATAGCCGACCTATATTTTTTTTTATATTTTTTCATTGGGAGAACAGCCAAAGGTCCTCCAGGTAAGAACTTTTCTAAAGCAATATTATTATGATTTTTTTGATGTAAAATTTGTGTTACATAAGCCTCTTGATCATAAAAAGATCTATTTTCTCTAATGCCAACCATTTTTCTTACTACTGAGTTTTTTCCATCTGCTGCAACAACTAGGCTTGCCGTAATAATATTTTTATTTTCCAAAAATAGTTTTGCTGAAGATTTATCTATTTTAATATTAAGCACCTTAGACTTAATTCTTTTTACCTTACCACATTTTTTAAGATTTTTTATTCTTAGATCAATTTGCTTAATTAAATCGCAATTCTCTACTACATACCCAAGACTATTTATATCCGTTAAATTATTTTTGCTTAAATAATCTTTATAATCAAAGACTAAAGAAATAGAAGAGCTTCCATCAAGTATATTTATGCTATCAATAGCTTCGACTTTATCTTTTAAATTTTTCCAAACCCCCAAACTATCATAAAATTTCTTAGGCCCAGCTGCAATTGCTGTTGTTCTTTTATCATCTTGCATTACCTGGCTAACACTCCTTGGATCAACAATAATAACATCAAGACCTTTTTTTTGTAATGAAAGAGCGAGCGTCATACCCGCCAAAGCTCCTCCGCATATTATTATATCTGTGTGCAATTATTTTCCTTCATATAAACTGTTTATATTTCATAAATACTATGACAGTATTAAGTATGCAAATACCTGAAAATATTAAATCATTATCTGCAAGTGATATAGGACAACTTTTACATAAAAAAAAGGTTTGTCCTATAGATTTAGTAAATTTTTATTTCGATGAGATAGAATCATTTTCTAAGCCTAGTCCTTATATTTATCTAACTAAAGATAGGGCTTACAAAGAAGCCCGCTTATCTAAGAAACGTATACTAGAAGATAAGCCCCTAAGTCCATTGGATGGCGTACCCGTAGCATGGAAAGACCTTTTTGATTTTAAAGATTATATAACAACAAGCGGCTCCAAAATATTTGATAAAAGCAAACCTGCTAAGCAAGACGCGTATGCTGTGAATTTAGCAAAAAAAGCAGGCCTTATTCAATTAGGAAAGACTTCTACTGTTGAGTTTGCTCTTGGAGGAATAGGGACTAATAATAACTTTATTACACCAGAAAATGCAATTATGACAAATGAACCGCATGTACCTGGTGGTTCTTCATCAGGGTCAGGGGTAGCATTAGCTAATGGGCTTTGTGCTGCTAGTTTTGGAACAGATACTGGAGGCTCAGTTAGAATACCCTCGGCGTGGAATAAATTAGTAGGGTTAAAAACTTCAATTGGAAGAATTTCTTTAAAAGGTGTTACGCCGCTGGCTTCTTCATATGATACCGTTGGCCCCTTAACAAAAAGTATTAAAGATGCAAGTTTATTATTTTCTATATTGACTAAGAGCCATTATGCTGATTTTAAAAAAATAGATTCTAAAAAAATAAGATTACTTGTAGTTAGAGGAATGCCTTGGCTTAATGCTAATATTAAGGTCCAAAAAGCATGCGAAGAAGCTATTAATAGTTTGTCTAAATCTGGGATCAATATAATTGAAAAAAAAGTTTATGAAATAGAAGAAATGCATAATTTACTTCTAGAAAATAATGGGGGAACGACTGTAGCAGAGGCTTATTCTGAATGGAAAAGCATAGTTGAAAAACATAGTTCCTTAATGGATAAAGATGTTCTAAATAGAATGTTAATTGGAAAAAACATTACACAGCAGTCTCTAAATATAATTTATCAAGCGGAAGAAAAACTTTCAAAAAAATTGCATTTTTCAATGCATGAGTATGATGCTATTTTAATGCCTACTATTCCTATTTTACCGCCAACTATAGCGCAAGTTCAAAAAGATATGGAAACATATGACAAGTTTAACAGGCTGGCCTTAAGAAATACAAGAATTGCTAATTCTTTACGTTTATGTGCTATTACTCTTCCTCTTCCCGAAAATGTTCCAATTGGAATTATGTTATGTAAAGCATTAGGCAAAGATGAGGAGTTATTAAATGTAGCAAATGCTATATTTGATATAATTAAATAAAA
>CEUL01149908.1_pt1 | contig 24222 bp, 19 predicted proteins | sample 427021 | NCBI WGS metagenome assembly CEUL01 (sample SAMEA2622800, study PRJEB7988) | marine metagenome | isolation source: saline water (ENVO:00002010), including | reverse complement strand
TCTATGAGTCTTAAAATAACAGTTTTTGGTGGTAACGGGTTTGTTGGAAGGCAGGTTGTTCAACGTTTAGCCCGGCGCGGAGATTTATTAAGAATAGCTAATAGAAGACCAGAGAGCGTGAATTTTCTCAAACCTCTGGGAAATGTTGGGCAAATAGTAGCCGTAAAAACCGATGTTCGCGATGAATCATCAATTATAAATGCTGTGAAAGATTCAGATGTGGTGATCAACCTAGTAGGTATTCTCAGAGAACAGGGTAGTCAGACCTTTACTAAAATTCATCAAGAGGCCCCTGCATTAATTGGAAAAGTTTCAAAAAATGTTGGTGTTAGTAAGGTTATTCATTTATCCGCTATAGGTGCTGATGTGGACGCCCCTTCTAAGTATTGGAAATCAAAGGGTTTGGGGGAAAAATTGCTTAGGGATTCATTCCCTGAATCTGTAATATTACGACCAAGTGTAATTTTTGGACCTGATGACGAATTTCTTAATAAAATGGCTTCCTTGATTAGGCTTTTGCCTATTGTTCCAGTTTTTTTTGATACCAAAAATCTTCCCGATATTTCATTTGAGGGTATTTTCCCAGATATTAACTTTAATGCAGGACAAACCCAGTTCCAGCCGGTCTATGTTGGTGATGTTGCAGACAGTGTAGTTGCGGGGATAGTAAGTGATAATACAAATGGCAAGACATTTGAACTAGGTGGTCCTAGTCGATATAGCTATAAAGATTTGATGGTATTATTATTGCAGCATATGGAGTTGAAAAAACCATTTTTATCAATTCCAATACATGCTTTGCAAATTGGTGCCTTATTTGTCGAATTTGTACCTGAATTTTTCTTAAAACCTCTGCCTATTCCCCCACTGTCTCGTGATCAAATAAAAATGTTAAAACTTGATAATATAGTCACAGAAAAATCCCTTGAATTAAAAGATCTTGGAATTGACGCTACTGCTCTAGAAACAATCCTTCCAACTTATATAAGTAATGGTAAGGCAGGCCGTTTTTTGCCTGGAGAAAATACTAATAATTATTAAGTAGTCTGCAATTATGAAGACTGCTAATTTACCACTAGTCCAAGTATATTATTGCTAATAAAGCGCCGCCAAGGGCAATTCTATATAAAGCAAACGGACCAAATCCGACTATTCTTATAAACTTCATCATAAGAGTAATTGCTAATAATGCGATTACAAATGAAATACCCATCGCTATCGCCAAATCACTGATTACTATTAAATGTTCAGTAGTGCTAACTTTGTATGCAGACAATGCTCCAGCAGCAAGGATGACAGGAATCGAAATAAGCATTGAAAATTTTGCTGCGTTAGATCTTTCGATACCCATCATACGTGCAGCGGTGATTGTAATACCAGAACGACTTGTGCCAGGAATTACCGCTAATGCTTGTGCTAAGCCAATAAGAATAGGGGCAGAAAGAGGCATTTTCTCTACTCGATTAGTAGAGATATTTAACTTATCTGCTATCCATAATAATATTCCAAAGCTTAGTGTTGTATAGGCAATAACTTCTATTGATCGAAATAAATTGGGATCTAGCCATGCCAAAAGACCCCCTGCTATAATAACAGGGGGGATTGAAACAAGTATTTTTATTAATAATGCACGACCCGATCTGGCGGTTGAATTTTTTGGTTTAATTATACCAATAAGAATCTTTATAATATCCTTCCTAAAATATAATAAGACTGCACCCAGAGTGCCTATATGCACTGCCACATCAAACTCCAAGCCTTGATCAGACCAATCAGTGAATGACGAAAAAATCACAAGATGTCCAGAAGAGCTTATGGGAAGAAACTCAGTTATCCCTTGCACTATAGCAAGTATGGAGATTTGAAGTAGACCCAATTGACCACACCTATGATCTGAATAGGATTGATTTGATAACGCAAAGTATATCAGAGGTCTAATATAGAGCTAGGTCGATACATCCAGAAACTAGTCCTTTTTCGATACTAAATATTAAAATTTGACATAAAATCATCCTATAAGTATAATGGTATAGAGATTTATCTATAGTTTAGGTCAATGATATTGACATAAACTTTATAAATAAAAACAGATATTTAAGATATTTTTCTATCAATTAATATTGAAATTATCGTTGATTTATATCATGCGATGAATTAAAAGGTATGGAAATTGTCAGATAAAATGCTCAAATTTACGACGCTAAGTCAAAAACAGCCTTCTAAGCGCAAGGTTGGTGATCGACGTCAGGATTGGGATGAGATTTATAAGGAATTTTTAAAGCCTGATGCAAAGGGGCAATCATCACGTTGCTCTCAGTGTGGAATTCCATTTTGTCAAATTCACTGCCCATTACATAATAATATCCCTGATTGGCTTATGTTAACCGCGTCTGGCAGACTAAGAGAGGCCTACGATCTTTCAAGTTCAACTAATAACTTTCCAGAGATTTGTGGCAGGATTTGCCCACAAGACCGCCTTTGTGAGGGAAATTGTGTTATTGATAAGGGTTTTGAGTCAGTAACTATTGGTGCTGTCGAGAAACATATTACTGATACAGCATTCAAAAATGGTTGGGTGAAACCGATAAAGCCTGGAGTAGAAAAATCTAACTCTGTAGGAATCATTGGAGCCGGTCCAGCCGGTCTTGCAGCTGCTGAGACGTTGCGAGAGTTTGGCTATAAAGTTTGTATATATGACAGATATGATCGTGCAGGGGGCTTGCTTATTTATGGGATTCCCAATTTCAAACTAGAGAAAGAGATTGTCAATCGCAGAGTTCAGTTGATAAGTGACAGTGGTGTTTCTTTTAAGCTGAATTTCGAAGTTGGCCGTGATGCAACATTAGAACAATTACGCTTGAAGCATGATGCTGTATTAATCGCTACTGGAGCATACGCCGGTCGTGATCTAGCGCTTCCAGGTAGAGAATTACCAAATGTAATTAACGCTTTAGATTATCTTACTGCCAGCAATCGAAAAGGGTTAGGCGATGTTGTATCTATGTTTGAAAATGGTGCACTAAACGCGGAAAATAAGAGAGTTGTAGTTATTGGCGGTGGTGATACAGCGATGGATTGTGTCCGAACTGCAATCAGACAAAATGCTAAGAGTGTTTATTGCTTATACAGACGTGATCGAACAAATATGCCTGGCTCTATGCAGGAAGTTAGTCATGCAGAAGAAGAAGGTGTCAATTTTGAGTGGCTTGCGACACCCGAGGCTTTCTTGGGAGAGGAATATCTAAAAGCAGTGAGGGTTGCTAAAGTCCATTTAGGAGTTGCTGACTCTTCTGGAAGGCAAGCGCCTAGGAAAATCCCTGAGTCTAGTAGTGAACTAAATGCTGATCTTGCTATCTGCGCTTTAGGTTTTGATCCCGAAGATTTACCTAAAATTTTTAATGCTCCAAAGCTAAAGGCATCAAATTGGGGGACCATTAAGATAGATTGGTCAAAAATGATGACCAGTATAGATGGGGTTTTTGCAGCAGGTGATATTGTTAGAGGGGCTTCCTTAGTTGTTTGGGCAATTAAAGATGGACGGGATGCTGCAAGGGCAATCCATGATTATGTAATGTCAAAAAACTACATAGAGGCTGAGGCAAGTTAGAGGTTTTTCTATGAAAAGACATGAAAAGATTCCTTGCTCAAAATCAATTGACCATCCTACTGCTGATGATCTTATTCTAGCGGCAAACAGAGGTCTATATACCCCTGAATCTGAGCATGAATCATGTGGGGTGGGGTTAATTGCTTCTATTGATGGTAAACCTCGTCGTGATGTTATAGAGGCCGGAATTAGTGCACTAAAGTCTGTTTGGCATCGTGGGGCACTTGATGCTGATGGCAAAACAGGTGACGGAGCAGGGATTCATATTGAAATTTCCCAAAGCTTTTTTAAGTCTCATGTTTCTGAATCTGGTCTTACACCAAAAGAAGCACGTTTAGCAGTTGGCATGGTTTTTTTGCCTAAGACAGATTTTGGCGCACAAGAGACTTGTCGATCTATAGTTGAAAGTGAAATCCTTAAATTTGGACACGGAATATATGGCTGGCGCCAAGTGCCGACAGATTCATCAGTTATTGGTGAGAAAGCAAATTATACTCGACCTGAGATTGAACAGATTATGATTTGTAATGAGAGTGATGTTGATGAAGACCAATTCGAGAGTGACCTCTACATAGTTAGAAGAAGAATAGAACAACAAGTTTTGGATAAACATATAACAGATTTTTATATTTGTTCTCTTTCTTGTCGTTCAATAATTTATAAGGGCATGTTTGTTGCTGAGCAGCTAACTGCATTTTACCCTGATCTTTTGGATGAAAGGTTTGTATCTTCGTTTGCAGTCATACACCAAAGATATTCTACAAATACATTCCCTACCTGGCGTGCCGCACAGCCATTTCGAATGGCAGCTCACAATGGCGAAATTAATACAATAAAGGGTAATACTAACTGGATACGTAGTCATGGAACTCGGGCTTCTAGTAAAGTCTTTGAAAAGGATAATACCGATATATTTCCATTAATTGAGCCCGGTGCCTCTGACTCTATGGCACTAGACTTGGTGTTAGAATCACTTGTACGTGCTGGCAGACCTTTGCCAGTAGCACAATGTTTAATGATCCCTGACTCATGGTCGAAAAAGCCTAATATTCCTAAAAAATTGCAGGAATTATACAGTTATTGTAATTGCGTAATGGAACCTTGGGATGGCCCAGCGGCAATAGCAGCTGCAGATGGAATATGGGCTATTGCTGCTATGGATAGAAATGGCCTCAGACCGATGCGATATTCGGTTACCTCTAATGGGCTTTTAGTGGCAGGGTCAGAAACAGGAATGGTCCATATAGACGAAGAGGATATAATAGCTAAAGGACGATTAGGGCCGGGAGAAATGATAGGCGTAAATCTTTTTGAGGGTAAGGTTTACTATAATAAAGCACTAAAAGAATGGTTGGCTAATCGTAATCCCTATGGAGAGTGGGAAAAGAAAATTGTAAAACTCGGTAGCCTTATTAAAAGTGATAAAGAGCCAATAAATTTTAGTTTAGAAGAATTGCGACAGCGCCAAAGATTAGCTGGATGGTCTATGGAAGATCTTGAGATGATTCTTCATCCAATGGCAGAAGAAGGTAAAGAGGCTGTTGGCTCAATGGGTGATGATACTCCTCTGGCTGTTCTATCTAAGAAATACCGCGGACTTCATCATTTTTTTAGGCAAAGTTTTTCCCAAGTAACTAACCCACCAATTGATTCTTTACGTGAATATAGTGTGATGAGCTTGAAGACTAGACTTGGAAATTTAGGCAATATATTTGATGAGAGTGAAGAACAAACAAATCTCCTACAATTAGACTCACCAATATTAACAAATGCTGAATTTTTTGAGATGCGGGAATATATGGGAGAAAATGTAAAATGGATTGACTGTACATTTGAGGCAACATCTGGCCATGGAGAGCTCACTCAGGCGATTGAAAACATACGTAGAGAAGCTGAGGACGCAGTTCGTGGAGGTGCAATTCACCTTATATTAAGTGATGAAAATGTTTCTAAACAAAGAGCTGCAGTCCCAATGATTTTAGCGGCGGGTTCAGTCCATAGCCATTTAGTCAGCCAACGTTTAAGAACTTTTACGTCTATAAATGTAAGATCAGCGGAGTGTATGGATGTTCATTATTTTGCAGTATTGATAGGTGTTGGTGCGACAACAATAAATGCATATTTAGCACAAGAGTCTATAGCTGATCGATATTCTAGGGGGTTATTTGAAGATGTTAGTTATGAGGAGTTATGCAGGAAATATAAAAAATCTGTTGATGCTGGATTGTTAAAAGTTTTATCAAAGATGGGGATTTCAGTAATTAGTTCTTATCGAGGTGCATATAACTTCGAAGCTTTAGGGTTATCAAGAGCACTAGTAAGAGAATTTTTTCCAGGGATGCACTCACGTATATCTGGCATAGGATTATCTGGTATAAAGAAAAGAGTTCTTTTGCAACATAAAAAGGCTTTTGAGAATACGGGAAATATTTTGCCAATGGGAGGGTTTTATAAATCCCGCGCCACTGGGGAAGTTCATGCATTTGAAGGTCGTTTAATTCACACACTACAGTCAGCGGTAGAAAAAGACTCCTACACCACATATAAAAAATACTCTCAGGGTGTATATGCTATGCCGTTAGTAAATGTAAGAGATTTATTAGATTTCAAGACTGATCGTAGCCCTATAGCAATAGAAGAAGTAGAATCAATCACTGAAATCCGAAAACGTTTTATGTCTGGAAGTATGTCTTTGGGGGCTCTATCCCGTGAGGCGCATGAAAATCTAGCAATAGCAATGAATCGTATTGGCGCATCGTCATGTAGTGGAGAGGGTGGTGAATCTAAAGAGAGATTTCAGCCAAGAGAAAATGGAGATAATGCTAATTCGGCAGTAAAACAAATAGCTTCAGGGAGATTTGGAGTCACGGCTGAATATTTGAACTCTTGTAAAGAAATTGAAATTAAAATGGCGCAAGGGGCAAAGCCCGGAGAAGGTGGTCAGTTGCCGGGATTCAAGGTCACAAGTGAAATTGCAAAACTTAGGCATGCAACTCCAGGAGTTACTCTGATTTCTCCTCCCCCTCATCACGATATTTATTCAATAGAAGACTTAGCCCAGTTGATTTATGACCTAAAGCAAATAAATCCTCAGGCTAGAGTTTCTGTAAAGCTAGTGGCTGAAGCTGGAATAGGAACAGTTGCAGCTGGAGTTGCAAAAGCTAAATCTGATATAATTTTAGTGTCTGGTAATGATGGTGGAACTGGTGCTAGCCCTCAATCAAGTCTTAAGTATGCTGGTGTACCATGGGAACTGGGTCTTGCAGAAGTTAATCAAGTACTTACCTTAAATGGCCTTAGGCATATTACAACTCTTCGAGCAGATGGTGGCCTAAAGACAGGTAGGGATGTTGTTATTGCCGCAATGCTAGGCGCCGAAGAGTTTGGTATTGGTACTGCTGCTTTAGTCGCGATGGGTTGCATAATGGTCAGGCAGTGTCATTCAAATACATGCCCTGTTGGAATATGTACTCAGGATGAAAAATTAAGGTCGAAGTTTGAAGGAACCCCCGAAAAAGTAGTTAATTTGTATACTTTTATAGCTGAGGAGGTTCGGGAGATTCTTGCTTCATTAGGTTACACAAAGCTTGAAGAAATTATAGGAAGACCGGATTTATTGAATCAAATCAGCAGAGGTAGTTCAGATTTAGATGATCTAGATTTAAATCCTATACTTTCATTGGCAGATTCTTACGGCAAACCAAGATTCTCCAGTAGAATTGGTCGTCATGAGGTGCCTGGTACTCTTGATGATCAAATGATCAATGACGCACAGGGGGCTCTTGAAACAAGAGAAAAGACGCAACTAGCTTATACTATTCGCAACACCCATAGATCTGTTGGTACAAGGCTGTCTTCTGAGCTTACGAGACGTTTCGGCATGAGGGGTTTACCTTCTGATCATTTTACAATTCGTCTTCGCGGTTCAGCCGGGCAATCCCTAGGTGCATTTGCAGTACAAGGACTTAAAATAATAATCACCGGTGACGCTAACGATTATGTAGGAAAAGGATTATCGGGTGGTACAATAGTAGTTAGTTTAGCTACCTCGAGTAAACTTGTATCAAACAAAAATACAATTATTGGAAATACAGTTCTTTATGGTGCTACAAGTGGAAAATTATTTGCCGCAGGCCAGGCTGGAGAAAGATTTTGTGTTCGTAATTCGGGTGCTGATGCTGTGGTAGAGGGTTGTGGGTCAAATGGATGCGAGTATATGACTGGGGGTTTATCAATAATTCTAGGATCTGTAGGCGATAACTTTGCTGCTGGTATGACTGGTGGCATGGCATTTGTTTACGATAAAGAAGGAAAATTTGAATCTAAAGTAAATAAAGAGACAGTAACTTGGCAAAGAATGAATAGTAATTACTGGGAAAATATCTGTAAGAATCTAGTGCATGAACACTTTTTGGAATGCGGATCACGTTTTTCTGAAGATCTCATTGTAAACTGGGATCTTGAAGTAGGAAATTTCTGGCAAATTTGTCCTAAAGAAATGATCGACAAGCTAGAGTTTCCGCTTAATAGTCATGAGCCTATAGTTTCTCAGGCAGTATAATTTAAATCAACCTATTTATATATAAGATTTACCGATGCTGAGCCATTGCTCTTATTAAAATTTACTATCAACCAAGCTCTATTATACTGGTGGAGAAAATTTGGTTAGATTGATTCCTTGAACGGCAGATTTATATTCTTCTATACCTGGAGTTCTCCCGAGAATTGTAGATAGAACGACAACAGGGGTTGAGGCTAAAAGAGATGACCCTTTCTTATCATCAGAATCTTCAACGACTCTTCCAGCAAAAAGTCGTGTAGATGTTGCCATTACTGTGTCACCCTTTTCTGCTTTCTCTTGATTTCCCATACAGAGATTGCATCCTGGTCTTTCAAGGTACAAAATATTTTCGTATTTTTGACGTGGGGTTTTTTTAGGATCCTTATCATTAAATTCAAAACCTGCATATTTTTGTAAAATACTCCAATCACCTTCTTCTTTAAGCTCATCAACAATATTATAGGTAGGTGGAGCGACAACTAGAGGTGCTTTAAATTCTACTTTGCCGTTTAATTTTTCAAGGTTTCTAAACATCTGAGCAACAATTTTTAAGTCTCCTTTATGAACCATGCAGGAGCCTACAAAGCCTAGATCAACTTTTTTCTCGGCATTGTAGTATGAGATTTGTCTTATAGTGTCATGTGTATAACGTTTAGATATATCAATGTTTTCCACATCAGGATCGGCAATCATAGGCTCATTGATTTCGGCAAGATCCACAACAACTTCTGCAAAATACTTTGCATTTATGTCTGGAGAAAGAGCGGGTCTTTCGCCAGATTTTATTTCCAAAATTCTTTTTTCTGCTTTCTTGATCAGCCCCTTTAACATTTGTACATCATTATCCATACCCTTATCTATCATGATCTGAATACGGCTTTTAGAAATCTCAAGAGATTGAATAAGGGTTTGATCGTCAGATATGCAAATTGATGCTTTTGCTTTCATTTCGGCAGTCCAATCAGTAAAAGTAAAAGCTTGGTCTGAAAGCAGTGTCCCTATATGAACTTCTATTACCCTTCCCTGGAAAACATTTTCTCCAAATTGATCTAACATTTGCGCCTGTGTAGCGTGAACTACGTCACGAAAATCCATATGATCTTCCATCTGGCCGACAAAGGTAACCTTGACAGTCTCTGGTATTGGCATTGTTGCTTCACCAGTTGCTAAAGCAAGAGCAACTGTTCCAGAGTCAGCACCAAAAGCAACTCCTTTGGACATTCTCGTGTGAGAATCCCCACCAATAATGATGGACCAGTCATCTACAGTGATATCATTTAGCACTTTATGAATAACGTCTGTCATAGAATGATAAACACCCTTAGGGTCTCTTCCGGTGATAAGCCCAAATTTATTCATGAATTTCATTAGTTTAGGAGTATTTTCTTGGGCCTTCGTGTCCCAAACTGATGCAGTATGACAGCCGGATTGGTAAGCTCCATCAACAGAAGGAGATATTACTGTTGCTGCCATAGCCTCCAATTCCTGGACCGTCATAGGTCCAGTTGTGTCCTGTGATCCGACAATATTCACCTTTACTCTGACATCTGATCCAGCATTAAGTATAGTTCCTTCGCTTATGCCCACAGAATTATTATTGAAGATTTTCTCGACTGCTGTAAGACCTTGATCATCGAGAGTGATTTCCCGAGAAGAAGCATATGCAGATTGCAATTTTATACCAAGTGTTGAGGCCGCAAAGGCCTGAAGTCGTTTTCCAAATTCAATAGCATATGATCCACCAGCTTTTATAAACTCAATTTTTTGAGGTGTGAAAGTTGCTGAAACATCTGCCAGTTCTTTGCCGCCATCTGCATCAAGTAACTTTTTAGCTTTTGTGCTGATAGTAAGAACTGTCCCTGTGGCAACAGAATATTTCTCTTCAAGAATCGCATCTCCATTGTTATTCAATATAGGATTACCATTTGAATCTAGTTTTTTAACCCAGTTTTTTAGATCTATACCAATCCCTCCTGTTACCCCTACGGTAGTCATGAAAATAGGAGAAATACCGTTAGTGCCTGCTACAATTGGCGCATAGTTAACAAAAGGAACAAAAGGACTTGCTTTCTTACCGGTCCACAAAGCAACATTATTTACTCCTGACATTCTTGAGGAACCAACTCCCATCGTTCCTTTTTCAGCAATCAACATGACCTGTTTATCTGGATGTTGATCTTGTAATTGTTTTATCTCCGACTGCGCTTTCTCAGATATAAAACATTTTCCGTGGAGCTCTCGGTCTGCCCTGGAATGTGCTTGGTTGCCTGGAGACAAAAGGTCGGTGGATATGTCACCTTCTGCAGCAACGAAGGTAACAACCTTAATTTCTTCATTTATATCTGGTAGTTTTGTAAAAAATTCAGCCTTTGCATAACTATCAAGAATATCTTCGGCGATTTTATTCCCTGAATGATAAGCCTTTTTTAAGCGACTTGTATCAGTATTATAAAGAAACACTTGTGTTTTTAGAACTTCCGCTGATTGCTGTGCGATAGATTCGTCATTTCCTAAAGCTAAATCAAGTAGCACCTTAACTGATGGCCCACCTTTCATATGAGATAAAAGCTCAAAAGCGAAGGGTGGTGGAATTTCTTCTACAATCTCTTTACCAAGAATAATGTCCTCTAGATATTTTGCTTTTTCAATCGCCGCACTAGTTGTGCCCGGAAGCGTATTGTATATGAAGAATTTTAAGGACTGATTCCGATGCTTATTATTAAGGTCTTTTATTTGAGCGATGATTTCATGAAGGAGTAAGCCATCCTCTATTGGCTTAGGGTTCAAACCTTTAGATTTTCGTTCTTTGATTTCGTCCAAATATTCTGTGTAAAAACTCATGTGTATAAAGATCCCCTAAATGAAACACCTTATAAAACATTGGTTAAGTATCTATAAAAGTAATAGCTACGAAAATAATACAAGTCCTTGTTTTTATTGTATAAAATACAGTTTTTCAGGCCTTAGAATCTAATTATAATCCTTAAAAGAAAAGTTTGTTTGCCTTTTTATTTTAATCACTCACACCTCCAAACCTTCTCTTATAAGTAGAGTAATGTCTCTGATTATAATAAAGTTTCTGACGTTATACAAAAAACAAGGTTTCGGCTAAAATTTTAGCTCAGCTGAGCCAACACTAGTCTATAAGGATATTAAATAAATTAAAAATCATTCTTTAACATTTATGTCCGCATGAGGCTTTAATGGAGATAGCCAATAATAACGAGTGGAAGTTAGAGGCCTGTAATCTGAGGTGTGTAAGAGGTGGTCGTGAAATTTTTGCCAATGTGGGTTTTAGCCTTGAATCTGGAGATGCGCTTTTAATAAAGGGCGCTAATGGCACTGGAAAATCAAGCCTAATTAGAATTCTTGCTCATCTGTTAAAGCCTGAAGGTGGCCATGTCAAATGGTTAGGTTCACCAATACAGGATCTAAGAAATTTATATTTATCCCATTTACATTATGTAGGCCATCTTGACTGTATAAAGCCTAGTATGACTGTTATTGAGCATTTAAGATTTTGGTCGATGATGAGAGGAAACCCAAATTTTAAGAGAGATTTTTTGTGGGATTCAGACCTTTTAAAACTGGCAGATGTTCCTGGGAGATTTTTATCTGCTGGACAGAAAAAAAGACTTTCTTTAGCTCGTCTATCATCTATTTATGCACCTTTATGGTTACTTGATGAGCCGTTAGTTACACTTGATTCTAATTCTATTCAGCAATTACAGACTCAAATCTCCCAGCAACTTTTGTCTGGAGGTATCGTTGTAATCTCTACACATACAGAGTTTAATTTAGAAAAATCCCAAGTTATCGATATGTCATCTAGTGAGTATAGTCCCGTCGGAACCTCATCTTTTGACAGTGAATTTGAAGAAGAAGTTTATGATCAATGGTAGCATTAAAAGAAAATACGCAAATGAATAATAGGACAGTAGTATTTTATAGTATTTTTAGACGAGATCTTTCATTGGCGCTGAGGGGGGGTGCTAGTAATTTCGTTCCAGTCATTTTTTTTATAATTGCTGTTGTATTGTTTCCTTTAGGATTGGGATCAGAACAAGAAACTCTTAGTCGTATTGCTCCTGCAATTGTTTTAGTCTGTGCGTTGCTAGCAATGATGTTATCCCTCGATAGTCTATTTCGCGAGGATTATGACGATGGCAATCTAGAGCAAATTTCTCTAGGTTTTTTACCTCTTGAATTTGTTGTGTTAGCCAAAGCATTAGCTCATTGGGTAACTGCAGGTTTACCTCTAATTATTTGTTCTCCACTACTAGCGCTTACTTTAAATATTAGTATTAAAGCTTTAGTAACGCTAATATTCACACTTCTCTTGGCAACTCCGACTCTAACCCTAATAGGAACTGTAGGTGCATCATTAACTGTAAGTCTTCGAAGGGGGGGCTTGTTAACCTCACTACTAGTGCTACCTATTTCTATACCTGTATTAATTTTTGCATCAAGTGCTGTAGAAGCAAGTATTTTAAATCTAAATACAAACACGCATCTGATATTGCTCTCCGGAGGTTTAATAACAGCACTCGTTTTGGCGCCTATTGCAGCAGCGGCAGCTTTAAAAATATCTTTAGAATAATTGACTTAATTAGGTTCAAAATAGGCATGGGAAAAAATAATACAAAAAAATGGTGGCTTAATTTTCATTACTTTGCAAATCCAGGTCGTTTCTTAAGATTTGCACAGGTAGTTTTCCCTTGGGTATCACTAACCGCTCTGGTCTGCTGTACTTTGTCGTTAATACTGGGTTTAGGATTCGTCCCCGCAGATTATCAGCAAGGAGATGCTTATAGAATAATGTTTGTTCATGTCCCATCAGCTTGGTTGGGTTTATTGATATACGCAATAATAGCTTTATCGAGCGCCGCTGAGATAATTTGGCGCCATCCCTTGGCTAGTATTATTGCAAGAGCGAGCGCACCTATTGGGCTTTGTTTTACCTTAATATGTCTAATTACTGGTTCTCTCTGGGGTCAGCCAATGTGGGGTACTTGGTGGGTGTGGGATGCTCGATTGACTTCGATGTTAGTGCTCCTATTTCTTTATATCGGATACATTGCACTAAATAGCGCCTTTCAGGACTCAAATAAAGGGGCTCGAGTTTCCGCAATTTTAGCATTAGTAGGGGTGTTAAACTTACCTATTATAAAATTTTCTGTCGATTGGTGGAACACATTACATCAGCCGGCGAGTATATCAAAAATTGATACTCCGTCGATTGATTCTTCAATGCTGGCTCCTCTTATTCTTATGCTTGTTGGTTTCATTGCGTATTACTTGACTGTTTTAATTATTAGAGTTCGTCTAGAGGTAATTGGTCGCCGAATTCAGAATATTTATTCCCAAGATAGAGATTTATAGCAGAATTGACAGTTTCTAGGCAGACTACCCTACTAGACAATGAATATATGTGTAATTATATCCTAAATAATTTAGGATTTATCGCCATTAATTTTGGTGGCATCGATTAGTAGTATTTTGTTATTTTCCATCAAGGGGTTTAAATGGAATTTTTTTCAATGGGCGGGTATGCCGAATACGTTTGGCCGGCTTTTGGCTCGACTCTATTTATTATGCTTATATTGCTATGGTTAAGTTTGCGTAAGTTACGAATGCGTAAATTAGAGCTACAATCTCTTAAGCTGTCCAAGGAGTCAGATCCTAATATTCAATCTATATCTAGAAATAGAGAATGACCTCAAATTTAAGAAATTTTCATCAAGGTCGGCTGAAAAGAAAACATAAACGCTTAATGTTTTTGTGTTCTATAATGGGCTTACTTGGTCTGGTTTTTGCTCTTATATTTTTAGCTGTAGATGAAAACTTAGTGTTTTTTTTCTCACCTTCTGATTTTAAAGAAAAAACTTTTTCAAAAGATCAGCGTTTAAGATTAGGGGGTCTCGTAGAATCTGGGACTGTAAAAAAACAAAATGATGGATTAACAATAGAGTTCTTGGTTACAGATAACAAAACTAGTTTACCGGTTAAATTTATTGGAATATTACCAGATCTTTTTCGAGAGAATCAGGGAGTGGTAGCAGAAGGATATTTTATTGATGGTATATTTTTAGCTGATGAAATCTTAGCTAAACATGATGAAAATTATATGCCACGCGAAGTGGCAGAAAAATTGCGTGAAAGTGGTAATTGGAAAGGCGGTAATGGAGAAATTTTACCGTGATAGCAGAGCTAGGACATTTTTCATTAATACTTAGTCTTGCAATTGCATTTTTGCAGGGTACGATGCCATTGCTGGGTTTTAAATTGTCAGCACCAAGATGGATATCTATTGCTCGACCAGCTGCTTTACTCCAATTCTTTTTCATTTCTATGGCATTCGCTTGCCTTATGTATGCGTACGTTGTCTCAGATTTTTCCATAGTGAATGTTGCTCAGAATTCACACTCAGAAAAACCACTATTGTACAAATTTACCGGAGTTTGGGGAAATCATGAAGGATCTATGATCCTTTGGAACTGGATTCTGGCGCTATATGGATTAGGCGTAGCTCTTTTAGGGCGTAATCTACCAGAAGGTCTGAGAATAAGAGTTCTATCAGTGCAGGGTCTAATTGGAAGTGGGTTTATTGCATTCTCTTTGGCTACTTCAAATCCTTTTTTAAGGTTAGATCCGGCTCCGATTGATGGGAACGGCTTGAATCCTATACTTCAGGACCCAGGGTTGGCATTTCACCCACCACTTCTTTATTTTGGTTATGTGGGTTTATCTATGACGTTCTCTTTTGCAGTTGCTGCTCTTTTGGAAGGTCAAGTTAACGCTATATGGGCTCGTTGGGTCAGGCCTTGGACTTTGATTGCCTGGTCTGGATTAACAGCTGGTATTGGTCTGGGCTCTTGGTGGGCCTATTACGAGCTTGGTTGGGGAGGTTTTTGGTTTTGGGATCCTGTAGAAAATGTATCTTTTATGCCTTGGCTTTTAGCTACTGCACTTCTTCATTCTACTCTAGTTGCAGAGAAGCGGAATTCTCTGAAGAGTTGGACTTTACTTTTAGCAATTCTAGGTTTTGCTCTAAGTCTTCTAGGAACATTTCTTGTGCGATCAGGTCTATTAACCTCTGTTCATAGTTTTGCCTCTGATCCAGATCGGGGAGTTTTTATACTTGGATTTCTTGCTTTAGCAGTAGGTGTAGCTATTACTCTTTATATTTGGAGATTCCCGATTCTTAAGCCGAGAGTCAAATTTAGTGCTCTAAGCAGAGAGGGTGCAATAATAATTAACAACTTACTACTTGTTGTGGGATGTATAACAGTTTTAATTGGCACTCTTTATCCACTTTTTATAGATATATTAGTTAGCGAAAAAGTATCGGTTGGCCCAGATTATTTTGTATCAACATTTGTATGGCTAATGATTCCATTAATAATTATGGCCGGGATTGGACCTTTAATGTCCTGGAGTATAACGGATCCACTAATATTAGGTCGCCGCATTACTATAGGTTTTATTTTTACTGCAGTAATAGCGATTGTTTTGTTGCTAGTTAATGGTGTTTCTTGGGAGGTTATTCTTGGGTTAAGTTTGGCTACATGGCTATTTATTAATACAACTATCGAAAAAGCAATTAGACTGAAACTTTTTCTTATTCCATTTAGCCACTCGTTTAAGCAAATAATAGCATTACCCCTATCGGCTTGGGCAATGACTTTAGCCCATTATGGGTTAGCTATTATGATTGCAGGATTAGTCGTTGCATCTAATATGGATACTAAGATTGAAAGGATTATGTATCCTGGAGATGTGGTGTCTTTATCTGGGTATGATTTCAAAATGATTAGTATAGGTCATGTTAATGGACCTAATTATAATGCTAGACAAGCTGAAATTCGAATAGATAGAGATGGTAAATTGATTGGTCTTTTGTATCCTGAGAGGCGAAATTATTATGTGACAGATGTGTCTACAACTGAGGCTGCAATATTGGGTAATTGGCTAGCTGACCTTTACGTTGTTTTAGGTGACCGGTCTGGTAAGGGGGATGCGATTCGCATTTACCACAACCCCTTAGTTTTTTGGATATGGGGAGGTCTTGTACTATTAGTAGCTGGTGGAATTTTGTCTCTAACAGATCGACGTTATAGGTTAAAAGATTCTAATTTCAGGAAAAAATATTTACAAAAAAATTAATTAATGTGGTGGGATATGCTTGGAGATAAAAAATATGAGGGTAATGTATTCTTTTCATCGCAACGACTAAGAAGACTACTCTTTATATTTATTGCTCTAGGTTTTGCGTTTTTAATTATAGTACTAGCTTTTAACTTATTTTCTAAAGATAAAGAGCTAATTCCCTCAGCATTGATAGATAAGCAAGTGCCAGAATTTAGCCTTAAGCCCCTGCCAGGAGAAAATATTGGATTTGGATCTTTGGATTTGAGAAGTGGTAAGGTAAGCATCGTAAATATTTTTGCATCATGGTGTGCACCTTGCCTTATCGAACATCCTTTTTTGATGCGTCTCTCAAGAGATTATAAAATAAATATTTATGGTATAAATTATAAAGACGATCCCCAGAATACTATTCAATGGTTAGAAAAAAATGGAAATCCATATACTGCAATTGGTGCAGATAACAATGGTAGAGTGAGTATTGATTGGGGTGTATATGGAATTCCTGAAAGTTTTATAATAGACGGTTCAGGTATGATAAGGCTCAAACATATTGGTCCAATAACTGAGTCAGATTTATTAGAAAAATTCATACCTACGATTATTGAGCTTAACCAATGAGACATTTCTTATATAACTTATATATACTTTTTCTCTCTGTAGGTATTTGTTCTTCATTTATTTTTACTGCCCCAAAAGCTTTGGAAGCTTTTACACCTGATAAACTCCTATCAGATAGTATTCTAGAGGAAAGGGCCCAAGATCTTCATGAAAAGCTAAGATGTTTAGTATGTCAGGGGCAGTCAATTGCAGAATCAAATGCGGAATTGGCTCGAGATCTTAGAATGATAGTAAGGGAGCAACTTTTTAAAGGTTATTCAGAAAGCGAAATAACTAATTATCTTACTGACAGATATGGTGATTTTATACTTATGGATCCTCCAATCAAAGTAACAACATACGCCTTATGGTTCGGTCCATTGTTGGCATTAGTTATTGGTTTATTTATTGTCTATAGAGTTTTGCGTGGCTCTCGTGGTGTTAAAAGTTCATCGAATACTCCTGATAGAGTAACTTTAAGCGAGAATGACAAACGTAAACTAAAAGCCCTTCTTGAAAACAGACCTAAGTAGCTTGGTATTAAAATAAAATGATCATTTGGTTGTCATTCGGACTTATGGTGATATTAGCAATAGGGGTATTATTTTACGCCCTCTATTATGAGTCTTATAGACTTAAGAAAAAACAGAAACGATATGTAGAAGTTTATAAAAAACAGCTAAAAGACTTAGAGGAAGACCTTAGAATAGGGCTGATTAATGAAGATTATTTTAGTGATGCTGAAAACGAACTTCAAAGAAATATAATATCCTCATTAAAAGAAGAGGCCCTTTACTACGAAATAGAACAAAAAAAACACAATTTCAAAGAGGCTAGAATAAAAAATATAGTTGCAGGTTTTGTGATATTTTTGATCATAGGAACTGGTTTATTTTTCTATACATATACAGGAAGTCCAAATATAGGATCTGACATTTTTTCAGAAAGAGTGCAGACAGAGGAAGGTAATAAAAAATCCAATGAATTTATTAATAAGGTCATTATATCCTTAAAAAATAACCTAAATGACAACCCTCATGATTTAGATAGATGGTTAGTTCTTGGTAAGGCTTATATGAGAATAGAAGAGTATTCTATGGCAATTGGCGCTCTGCGAGAGGCTGCAATCATATCTAATTTTGATAGTTCAGTCATGAGCATGGTTGGAGAGGCTATTATATTAGACAATAATGGAGAGGTAGGAATTGTAGCAGAGGAAATATTTCTTGATATTTTACAAAAAAATCCAAGTCATATAACGGCCCGTTATTATATTGCTCTAGCACAAGCACAGAAGGGCAATACAAAAAAAGCTTTAGATAGTTGGATGGAGCTTGCAGCTGATACTCCAGCTGATGCAGAATGGAGGTCAGCTATAATATCAGCAATTGAAAGAGCTGCATCGGAACTTGAAATAGTGATCCCAAATGTTCCTTATGCTAAATAATGAATCTAAAAGAAGGTTTGATTGAGAATTTATAATAAAGAAAAAATATGGAGTATTTATAATTATGCGTGCCCTAGTTTGTAAGAAGTGGGGTAGTCCTAAAGACTTACTGGTTTCTGAACTACCTGAACCAGAAATTGGCCCAACAAGTGTTTTGATAGATGTGTTCGCTGCTTCTGTGAATTATGCAGATTTAGTTATGATTGAAGGTAGATATCAAACTCGACCATCTTTTCCTTTTGCTCCTGGTCTGGAAGCCGCTGGGGTAATAGTCAAATGCGGCGTGGATGTCAAAAAGTTTAAACCTGGTGATAGGGTGATGGCATTGCTGGATCATGGGGGTTTTGCTGAGCTTGCAGTAGCTTATGAAGATATTTGTTATGCCATACCCACAGGTATGGATAATGAAACCGCTGCGGCTTTTCTAATTGCTTATGCATCTTCACACGTTGCGCTTTGTTGGCAAGCAAACTTAGATCCAGGCGAAAATCTTTTAGTTCTGGGCAGTGCTGGTGGTGTTGGTTTAACAGCAGTTGAAATAGGTAAAATAATGGGTGCTCGTGTTCTTGCAGCGGCGAGCACTAGTGAAAAACTTGCCTTGGCTAAGAGTCGTGGGGCAGATGAAACTATAAATTATTCAGAAGTAGACCTGAAGAATGTAGTTATGGATTTAACTGAACAAAAAGGTGTCGACGTTTGTTTTGATCCCATTGGAGGAAAATATTTTAGCTCTGCACTTTCCTCTGTAGGTTGGGGGGGTCGCTACCTCCATATAGGTTTTGTAGGGGGTATACCAGAGATTCCAGCAAACAGACTTCTTGTAAAACATAGATCAGCCATGGGGTCTGCACTGAGATTTTATAGAAATAATAGACCCGATCTACTTGAAAAAAGTGTCACATCACTTTTAGATTGGTGGGGAAAGGGCCTCTTAAAAATAGAGATTTCACAGACATATAAGTTGGAAGAAGCTATTAATGCTCTTAATCATCTACAAAAAAGATCAGTTACTGGAAAGGTAGTTATTCGGATAAAACAATAAAGTGATACTATTCATTATTTATTTTTATAGTTAGAAGGCTCTTAAACTAGACAGTTTGTATGGCAAAACTGTAGTATGTATGGACATAACTGAAGTTAAATTTTTGGTGTTTTATCACCATATCCTATTCATGTAGTTTTCACGGAAAGCAAGGATTAAATGGTAAAAGAAGATCTTTTGGAGTTCTCGGGAGTTGTAACAGACAAACTCCCCGATACTATGTTTAAAGTAAAGCTAGAAAACGGGCATGAAATTATCGCTAGACCGGCTGGAAAAATGCGTAAATTTCGAATCCGTGTTCTAGTGGGAGATCGTGTGGACGTCGAAATGACACCTTATGATCTTACTAAAGGCCGTATTACTTTTAGGCATAAGTAGACTGATAATTTAATTACCTGATTTATTATATTATAGTTTTGCATATCTAGAATTTTATATCCCGAGAAAGAGATGATAGAAAAAAATACATCAACAAAAGTCACCGCTTGTGTTTTTGATGCATATGGAACTCTTTTTAATTTTAATGCTGCAACAAAGAAGTTCGATTATCAGCTCGGAGGTTCGGCAGAAGAGCTTAATAGTATTTGGAGAGCAAAACAGATTGAATATACATGGCTGTCCACTTTGATGAAAAAATATTCAAATTTTTGGGAGCTCACTGGTTGTGCTCTTGATTTTGCTATGGATTCTGTTGGTATAGAGGACAAAGAACTTAGAGAAGGACTAATGCAGGCTTATCTAAGATTAGATGCTTATCCAGAAATTACTGATGTTCTAAGAATCTTAAAGGCAGGGGGAATAAAGGTAGCAATTCTCTCTAATGGTGAGCCAATAATGCTTGAGAATGCTGTTAAGAGCGCAAATATCGGAGAATTTGTTGATCACATAATATCAGTAGATGAGATTAGTTTATATAAACCACATCCAAGTGTTTATCAGCTAGCAGTGGATCAGTTAAATATTCCTGTGGAGCAAATTTGTTTTCAAAGTTCGAACTCTTGGGATGCATTAGGGGCGAAGAGTTTTGGTTTTAAGGTGGTGTGGTGCAATCGCTTTGGGCTTGTAAAAGAGAGATTAGGTAAGGGCTTTGATTACGAAACTGATGATTTAACTCCATTACCTAAAATTATTGGCTTAGCTTGATCGCCTTTCTATAATTTATCCCATACTTTAAGAAGCATCTAATAAGAGTTTTCCAAAAAAATTTCGATCTCTAGTAAGCATTGCTGCTTTTCTAACATTTTCTAGCTTCATTTTTGTGTGTATTACAGGTTTGAGTTTTTTATTCGCCACTAGTTCAAATACATGTTCCATCTCTGCTCTTGTGGATAAAACACTACCCTGAAAACGTAAATTTTTTCTGAATAACTGTATCACATCTAATTCTATTTGTTCTCCTGCATGAGCCCCACAAGTAACTAGAGTCCCACCCTTAGCTGCAGATTCTATGCTCTTTGTTAATACTTTTCCTCCAACAGACTCAATTATTAAATCAGCACCAAGTCCTTTTGTAATTTCCAAGACATACTTTGCAAGATCCTCTTTTTCATAATTAACAATATAATCTGCGCCTAACTCTTTAGCTTTTTTTAATTTTTCATCTGAACCAGCGGAAGCAATAACATTAGCATTATGAAGTTTTGCTATTTGAATAGCTGACGTACCGACACCACTACCAGCCGCATTAACTAGAACGAACATTCCAGCTTTTACTTGCCCATAGTGAACAGCCATATGCCATGCGGTGCCAAAGCAGAGATGTGAAGCGGCTGCGTTATCATAATCTAAATTATAAGGAAGGGGGACTAATTGGCTTTCATAACATTTCACGTATTGTGCGTATGTACCCCACATTGATGCTCCCAAGAAGTGACCATTGAAACAAAGATTATCTTGGCCACTTCGGCACATCTTGCATCTGCCACATGGAGCTAGTAATGCTATTGCCACACGATCGCCTTCAGAGGCTGAAGTGACGCCTTTTCCTAAACCTACCACTTCTCCTGCTCCCTCAATGCCAGGAACATGGGGTAAGTTTATAGGGAATCCCGATATTCCTTCGCGCACGTCGTGGTCAAGGTGATTAATCCCAGCAGTTTTAAGGCGAACTATCGCTTCCCCAGGCCCTGGAATAGGATCGGGTACCTGACAAATATCTAATTTATCAATATCTCCGTATTCATTAATTATTACAGCCTTCATGGTAATCTGACCCCATTCAATGAGTAATTATTTTAAAGAGTATAGAAAATATAGTATTAGACAAGATTCTTATATTTCTATTACATAAAGTGAGATCTATAACTTGGATATAGTTAAGTTTTAAGAATAATTTAGTGATAGATTCTTTCACATAATTATCTAATAAAGTATATCTACTTTCACTCAGGGGGGGGATAACTCGAATGTCAGCATATATAATTGCAGAGGTAAGGGTTGATGACCCTGAAACCTATAAAGTTTACCAGAAAGATACACCGGATACAGTGAAAAAGTTTGGTGGAGAATTTATTGTAAGAGGTGGTGATCCGGAAGGGATAGAAGGTGATTTTAGAGAAAGTAGAATAGTTATAATAAAATTCTCAAGTAGAGATAAAGCTCTATCATGGTACAATTCGTCTTCTTATCAGAGTATAGTTGGAATTAGGCATAGTGCATCTGAGGGCCGTATGGTGTTAGTCGATGGGGCTTGAAAAATAATTTTACTAATTACTTGCCAGCCACTACACCCTTGTCATGCAGTGATCCAATTTCTCTTTCAGATAAACCCAGTACCTCACTAAGGATAATATCAGTATGTTCTCCTAAAACTGGTGCGCGCTCGACAGTTTCTCGGGGAAAATCAGAAAAATCAAAAGGTGATCCTGGTGTTAAGAAACTCCCAAGTTCAGGGTGCTCAATTTCTTGAAATAAGGGATTTGCTGTTGATACAAAAGGGTCTTCTTCAACCATCTGTTTAAAATCTCGAAATGGAGCCCATAAAATACCCGCCTCAGTCAATTTTGCACCAGCTTCTTTTAATGTATGTTTTTGAAACCAGGGTATAACTAAAGATTTTAATTCATCTCTAAACAACCAACGGTCAGACTCATTATTCAGGTCAATCTTTTCTTTTATTTCTAGCTCAGAAAATTTTTTAACTAGGTTTGTTATCTCAGCAAAGGCTTTCATCTGCCTAGCAGTAACAATGACCAACATAATTTTTCGATTATCTGATGTTGTGAAGTCTCTGCCAAATGTACCATACATTTGATTGCCTATTCTTGGGCGTTGTTGATTGTTTATTACAGAATCACCAACATACCCTAGTGATGCGGTAAGGTGATAGCCTACATCTGCAAGGGATAAACTAATATTCTGACCATTTCCAGTTCTATTGCGATGTCTTTCGGCTGCAAGCAGGGCTATTGAGGCCATTAATCCACAAGTTAGATCCCAGGCGGGTACAACATTATTTATTGGCTCGTCAGCAGCCATGTTTTCAGGTCCTGTTGTAAAAGGCCACCCAGTTTTGGCGTTAACAGTGTAGTCAACAGCAGTCGTCTTATCAGGATTCCCTGTTATGTTAAGTGTAATTACATCTTCGCGAAGATTTTTTAGTGAATCATAAGAGCACCAAGATCGGACAGGAAGATTTGTAAGAAAAATGCCCGCATTAGATCCTGGGGCGGTGATTAAATTCCGAATTATTTCTTTTCCTTCATCAGTCCTAAAATTTACCGCTATAGATTTTTTACCTTTGTTCATACCAGCCCAGTAGATACTTTTATTTTCATTATTTACAGGCCAGCGATTATAATCTAGGCCACCTCCTATCATATCAAAGCGGATTACATCAGCACCCATCTGCGCCAACATCATTCCGCCAAGTGGAGCAGCGACAAATGCTGAACCTTCGATGATTCTCAAACCTTCAAGTATAGAATTCATAAATTGGCTCCTGTTAATGCATCATAGGATTGTAAATAATTTTGAAATACGTGAGTTATGCGGACAATTCAAGGATTCGAAAATCTTCCTTCAAATAAAGAAAATTATTAATTTAAAAGTAATAGGTTTTATAAAAAATATACTAAAAAATAGCTATATTTAGCGGCAAAACAACAACATCAATGAAAAAATTCACATCTTTTTTGATTATAAGGCATCATTTTTGTAAAAATGTGTCTATAAACACAAAAATTAATTGTAAGTTATTAATTGACCAATCAAAAAATAAAATGTAGTCACGTCTGTGTAAATTTTACAGGGTGCCATAATAATGGCTATTACAAGAGTAAAAGTAACTGAGCGTGTTGCGTATCCCGCTGATAAAGTCTGGGATTATATCGGTGCATTCAATGGCCTACCGAAAACTATGCGTGGTCTTGTCACTAGTAGTGAATTCTCTCGAGTAAGTAATGTTCGCCGCTTAAAAATATCTGGTGTACGAAAACAACTAAGCGAGAGATTAATAAGACATGACAACGTAGCCCGAGTCCAGACTTACGAAATTGTGGAAGAAACTAATACGCCAGTTCCTATGACTAACTATACGTCTACAATTAAAGTAAAACCTATATCATCAAGATCATGCATAGTTGAATGGTCAAGTAGCTTCAAGCCAAAGAGAGGCGTGACTAAAGCAGAATGTATAGATTTTGTGACAGGGGTATACAAGACAGGTATCGAAGGTACCCGCAGAGCACTAAGCTCTGAAAATTCAAAATCCAAGAATAAAGTAGCATCATCTAAGAGGAAAACAAAAATGGCAAAAGCTCCGGCTAAAAAGAAGAAAACAGCAGCTAAGCGTAAGCCAGCTGCAAAAAAGGCTCCAG
>CEUL01063127.1_pt1 | contig 24444 bp, 12 predicted proteins | sample 427021 | NCBI WGS metagenome assembly CEUL01 (sample SAMEA2622800, study PRJEB7988) | marine metagenome | isolation source: saline water (ENVO:00002010), including | reverse complement strand
GAAAGATCCGTTACAGGTCCGGTTGAGTTCAGAAGAATCTCGTCATGTGTTTTGGAATTCAATTGCCTCAAATTGCTAATGGCCCCCACCAGTGGATCCTTGAGTTCGGTGGCACCAAGTGTGATGTGTATTGCCTTAACCATCAGATTACCTCCAACCATGAGTTGTGCGCGGCAGTGAACAGCGGGCCGTTTGGCCTGCCTATTTTCCTTCCATCTATCTTCCCTATTGCCCTAATGCCCATGCCACTTCCGCACACCACCATCTCTGATGCCCTGAGAATCATGCTCAGGGTAATCCTTGCCGACCTAACCGGTATTCCAGCTTCCTCTATTCCAGCTTTGATGGATTGAATGGTAATTGAGTCGAGGGCCCCGTCAGAGTTTCTCGGATGATAGGCGACTCCGTCATTGTCCAGCAATAGGGGAGCGCAGCGATCGCCGTCTATGAGTACCTCGTTCTCAAACAGGAGTCCCAAATCAGCGCCGTTCTCTATGGCTGCTTTCCTAGCCGCCCTGTGTGGCTCCCAGTCTCCGTGCTTCGTCCCCCTGACAGGCTCCTCCCAGTTCGGGGCTAGCAACGAGACGGCGGAGAGCGGGGTATCAGGCCACTTCTTTATTCCGAGAGGCTCTAAGCGGATCTCGCCCTCTGAGGAGACCTCCACGATTAGAAGGAAGTTTGCCTGATCCGGGCTGTCGTTTGGCTCTCCAGGGCGCTCTAGGCCATCCAGCCTCGAGAGTACTGTCGCCTCTAGGTTGTCTGGTATGTCGATTCCCAGGACCTTGGCATGGCGACGGATTCTCGCGAAGTGTAATTCCGCTGAAACTAGAGATTTTTCCCCATCCCAGCCCATTGCTGACCAGACTGCTGAATTGGGGTCGGCAGGACCGGGCATGGCTCGCGATAGGCGGTTCGGGATTCAAGACCTTCGTTCGGTCAGAGCATGTCATCGAGGAACGAGGTGTCTACGTCCTCTTCCCCTAGGTCGTCTGCGAGGTCATCTAGGTCGTCGAGGTCGTCTGCGAGGTCATCTAGGTCGTCGATATCGAGATCCTCTGGCTCCTCTCCGAGTAGTTCGTCGACTACATCCGTATCTGCCTCGGGTGTCGACTCCGTGATGTCCCCTCCTATCGGCTGGGCGGATGGCACCTCTCCCATGCCGTCATACGTGCTGGCAGGCACGTCAGCCATTGTTCCGAAGGAGTCCGAGGAAAGCTCCTCGTCTCCAATGCCGAACTCCTCCTCTCCCGTCAGGCCGGATGCCTCCCTCATCATCTGCTCCTCTAGTTCGACCTCGAGGGCTCCCATCTCCCATGGCTGAGGGGCTGCGTCCTTCCTGGGTCTGATGAAAAGCAGGGCGCCTGCTAGGATCATCAGGGCTGAGGCCACGGCTATCAGCTGGTTCATGTCGCCGCTCAATAGCTGGTCGACCCATGACGCTCCTGACTCGGAGTCGTCCCCTCCGATTGAGCCGAAGGAGCTCTCCGACCAAGGCAGTATCTCCAGCGGGTCTACGGCGAGCCTGTGAACCTCTCCATCGAATCCCACTACTACTGCCCAGTAGGACTGGGCGTTGTTGAGGGGCTCTCCGTTGAAGTCATTCATGATCAACAGGGTTCCTGCGATTTCACCGCCTACCTGGGTGGCGTTCCTGGTGTCTTCGAATGGGTCGGTGCTGACGAAGACCCGGTAAGAGGAGATTTGGGGGTCTGTGCTGAGGTCCCAGGTGATGTCGACCTTTGTCCCGGCACTATCCCAGTATCCGCGGACGCCTGTTACCTCATCCAGATGCAGTCCCGGGTCCAGGCTGTTCTCATCGACTAGGGCGATGGATGAGGACTTGAGGTTGGTTAGCCATGCGTTACCAGCCGAGTCCACAGGCGCGACGGCGACCCACGTCATGATCGAGGGTGCTATCGGCCTGCCATCCGAGAGAGTCTCTATGGTCACTGGAAGTGGTTCGTTCCTGTCTACTACCATAACTGGCTCCATCGATGTTGAGTCGCTGAAGGGGACTACATCAGAGAATATCCAATACTCGACGGCGTCGGATGCCTCGCTCTCAGGGAACGTGACGATGATGCCGTCTCCGTCATCGGGGCTCCTGTCCTCCAATACGGGGGCTGCGAGCCTGTCTGGCGGAGTGATGTCGCCCCTGTTGTCGACCGGTGATACCAGTACCATGTGATCGTCCATTTCAGTCAGGAAGACGTTGCCCTTGATGTCGTGAACGGTTATGGTGACGTAGAGGGGGATGTCTGGTCGGATTGTTTCTGAGGAAAGCGTGTCAACAGTGCTTCCGTAGAGCGCCTTATCCATTGTAATCTGTAGCTGTAGGAGGCCTCCGATCTGCCTCTGATCGACTTCCACGAGGTTGCAGGGTGACTCGTTGCAGTGCTCCTCGACCTCTGTGAGGTCGTTTAGCGGGAACTCCGAGACCCAGATTGTGTAGTGGCTGAAGTCTGGCGCGGGTGACCTGTCCCAGACTATGTCTATTGCAGTGCCATCGTCGTCCGGGTGATCCCATGCGGTGAGGCCCTCGACTCTGGGAGGGGCGTTTCCTACCCCCGTGGTGTCAGCTGATGGGGTGGCCTCCACCACCAGAACTGCATCTAGGTTCTCGTTGCCCCAGTCATCGGATGCAACGACTCCCACCCAGTATGTCACTCCGTCCTGAAGTGGCGATGCTCCCAATGAGTCGATCACGACCTCTCCGGTGCTGCAGTCGTCCACGTAAGCGGCTACCGGCCAGCCGTCGACCGTGCTGGGGGGCTGCCATCCAGATGCAGGTAGTGCGTAAACGGTGTGAAACGAACAGTCCTCCTCTGAGTTGGGGGTCCAAGTTACCTGGATCCTTCCTCCTTCGTCACCGGGAACGTCCTGGGCGAATGTGTCCGTTATGGGCGATGGGGGGATTCCGTCATTCAGCCCTCCAGCTGTGACGACTGGTCCGAATATGGTTACGTTGTTCGGGTCATACTGGCCTGATTCGTCCACGCAGGCGGTCACGAACCAGTAGAGGGAGTTGGGCTCCAGATCGAGTACAGTGGTGTTACCAGATGAGAAAGGTATGTCGATTTCGTCGGTAAGTGCTACTGCGCTAGTTACTTCCTGCTGGACTGGCCAGATCCTTGTTTTGTCTGGGTCTAGCTCCTCGCATGCAGACCACTCGAGAACTATTGCTCCCGCAGTTCCTCCTGAAATTGGTTCGGCTACTAGCCAGTCTGGGGGAGATGGTACCTCATCGGAAGGAGAGACGCTGCCCGGCCAGGCCATAGCGTCGCCTACTGAGCCATCTGGATACTCTATCGCTATAGCGGCCCTGTATATCCTGTCATCTGAAAGGGGTTCTGGGGTTCCGTCATTATCAGCTTCAGTAACCAAGACCGATGTCTGGGACCAGAATGGTATTTGTATGTAGGTAGTGAAGTCGCTCAGCTCATCTGCTGTGGGGTTCCACTGTTCCTTTCCTGTTGCGTCCCACACGTAAATCCTGTATCCGCTCCAAGCAGCGTCCTCAGCGGGTAGCCATGTGGCTTCGAGGACGCCTCCTCCATCATTGGGCCTGTCAGTCAGGTTGGTGAGTGTGGTTGGTACCTCTATTCTCTGCCAGTCATAGGTCACCCTGACTTTGATCTGTCCATTCTGGGGGGACTGGAGTTGGATTGTGGTCTGAGCGCTTGTAGAGCCGGGGCCTACACTGGAGATTGCAGACTGGAAAGCTGGTTGAATCCCGGGGTTCATGGCTGCCATGTCCCAGATTCCTGAGTAGTTCAGGTATGTGGACTCGGCCCAAATCCAGGCTCCTGACTGCGGGGAAGTCAATGTGAGTGCGCCCGCGTGCATTGGTAGCCTTCCAGCGAGAGGTATCTCCGAAACCATGTCGATCTCCATCGGGTCCTCGTCATTCACCAATACCGTCTGCATACCGGGCTTGGCTGTCTCGTGGATGTTCTCCCAGATTCGGCCTGAGTAAATCGCACTAAGTGGGTGGGCGACCCTCTGTTCCTCAGATTCCCTCTCCACGAGGGAGCCGACTGGGTCGAAGTGGTGTAGACCGTCGTCGGAGACCAGGTATAGGCCGGACGATCCCAGATATGCCCCTCTAGGGCCTGCGACTTGGGCGGAAGCCACTGCATCATGGCTTGAGTCGACCTCCATCACGTCAACTCCGCCGGGACTGATCATTGCTAGGTGTGTTCCATCTGAGACAAGTTCCGTGGGGGGCCATGAAATGAGTGTGTTTGAGGGCGAGCCGCTTTCCATGTTCAGGGTTGAAGCGTTCCAGTGGACTATCGGTGCCACGTCGGTTGCGATGTGCACGCCCCAGTAGTCTGTGGCAATAGCCCTGACGTCATTGCTGGGAATCTTGTCTATCTGATACGTCCCATTGGCCATATCAGTAGCTATGTCCCACGCCACTACACCGGGCCTAGTGCTTCCTTGTCCGTTGTGCGAGATGAATACTGAAGCATCGTGGTAGAGGGTGGTTGTCGTGCCGTCGTCATTGATTACGTTCCTAGATGTCCCCGGGGCGTACACCAGTCCGGAAACAGTCTCGCCCATGAGTCCGTCTCCGGAGTTCAGCGTGGTAATCACAGAGAGGTTTGTTGCCATTACAGTCAGGCCTGCAGGGCCCCCTGCTAGGATGTGCCCATCTCCTTGGATTGGATCGTCAAGGACCAGTAGGTGCTCGTAAATCTGCATCGGGAGGCCATCTATTGTTGTGATTGGGTCTTCCCACTCCGAGGTGGTTGTGTTCCTTACACCTATTCCGCCCCATGTAGCAATCAGAATTTTGTCATCTACCTCTGCAAAGTCTCTGACTCGGTCGTTTGGGAGTCCTGCTAGGAGGCTCCCGTAGCCCCATGTCCCTGTTGATGTGTCAAACTCTTGGAAGCCTGCAGCAGAACCCTGGTACCCCATCAGTCCAACGTACATCGTGCCATCGTCTTCGAGTACCATCCCATCCATCTGGACGTGGAGCGCAGCGGGTGTGGGGGAGAATGACCTCTGAGCTAGATCTACGGACCAGAGTCCCCTCCCGGCTGTGGTTATCCACATGGTTTCATCTTGTAGTGTCATGCTGTTTACTACGTCCTGTCCGAGGAGGCTGTACCCGTCTTCCCATCTCACTGAGCCATTCTGTAGTATCTCCCCTTGGAGTATGGACGAGCCGTAATAAGATCCCTCATCCAGCGTTGAGGACACCCAGACATGGGTTGAATTGGAGGCGAACTCTACCACCCTTCCGCTGGAAAGCCCTGCCAATTCATCGAACCCTCCAGCAATTAGCCCTGTGCTATCCAGTCGGTCGACTCTGTTCAGACCTGTTGTCTGACCTGAGCGTCCGACTGCGTAAACGGGGGTTGATGTCGATGGGACCCGGACTATTGAGCACCCGTCCATTCCAGGATCAATTATCTGGCCGCTCGAGGCGGATGTACCTGAGGTGACGATCCTAGAAATCCCTCCGGTGTTGTCGAATTGGTGCGCGGCCAGAAGTACGTTCCCGTCGTGTAGCATCCCGCCTGGGAAGATTCTGTCCTCCGAAATACCATCTGCTGATGTCAGGGTTGTCAGGAAGTTTCCTGTATTGTAGTTCATCCTGTCGAATCCTACGCCTTCCTCATCGTAGCCGACATACAAGATTCTATTCGACTCATCACAAGCAAGGGCCCTTGCATCGGCATTTGCCAGTCCGTTTGATCCTCCATCAGTCAGGGGCGATATCCATTCCTCTGTCTGACCGTCCGAGTCGTGGTCGGCAAGGTCGAACCTTGCGACTCCTCCTTGGTTGCCCCACCAGAATCTCCTTCCTATGGCGACGTGAACTATGTCATCACAGAGAACGATGTCAGCCCCGTACCCATCAGGGATGTCCCCCGAATCGAGGTCCCATGCGGTCCAATTTCCAGTGGTTCCATTCTTCCTGAAAATTTGGGCATTGGAGTTCCAGCCCGAGGATTGCATGGAGCTAGCCCAGAGATCATCGCCGATCACGGTCATTGAGTAGAATTCTTCCTCGGAGTTATTCGGAAGGCCACTGTTCTCCGTCCAGGGTGTCAGCCATGTCTCATTGGCCGGGTTCCATCTAAGTATTCCTTCCATGCTCGCGAAGAGGTACTCTCCGTCGAACTCTACCATGCCCCTGATCGGGCCATCTATGTCAGACCACTCATCCAAGAGGGTCATTGTCGAGAAGCTGAATCTGCGCATTATGTTGTCACCATATGCAACCCACATCTCGCAGGAGCTGGCGTTCAATGGGAAGCAATCCCCGAGAAGCCTGGCATTCACCCTGAGGACGTTTCCTATGGTCTCCAGGTTGTCGGCCCATGTCTCATTCACGGTGTTCCATCTGACGACTGTGCCGTCACCGTTGTTCCAGTACTGAGTCGGTCGGACCCCTATCCAGAGCTCGTCGCCGACCTCGCCTATCCCATAGACCACGCTATCGTACCCTATCTGGCTACCAGCATCAATTGAGGAGAGTGAAGTGTTGTTGTTTAGTGCTATTCTGGTTATCACGTCGTTGGATGCCCACCACTGGTTGCTTCTCTGAGTGGAGTAGTGAAGGACATCCCCCTTGATCACTATGTCAGCTGGAATCTGAGTGGAAAGGGTGGGGCCACCTGAATTCGACCCCCTGTTCCAGTCAATCAGTACCTGATCGTTTACAACGTCAATCAGGGTTAGTCCAAAATCCCCTCCTACCCACATTGTTCCGGGCTCCGTGCCCTCGACTAGGGCAGTGACGTCGTCGTCGTCTATGTATCCCTGTGTTCCATCCCATGTTGTCAGCCACTGGTCGTTGATCAGATCGTATCTGGCTATCCCCGTATTCTCGAATCCCAGGTAAAGGATGTCCTCGATTTTCACGGTCCTAGCTCTCTGGGTATCGTCACCGGCGTTCCAGACTTCCATTACTGTTCCATTTAGGGTGTTAATCACGGCTGCTCCGTTGTCAGTCCCGGCGTAAAGTGTGCTGGAGCCAATTAGCTCGACCGAGTATACCTGCCTGGAGGGCATGCCGTCACCTTGGTCGACGCAGACATCCAGTTGCCAATCTCCGTTGGAGTCGACTGACCAGCGGCAGGCTCCTCGGTTTGTCCCAGCGTAAACGTCGCTGCCATCGCTTGTGATATCGTAGAAGACGTAGGGATCGTTGTTCCAACCTGGGATGCTGGTTTCCAGTTGCTCCCAAGAGGCTCCGTCCCAGATAGCCAGACCTCCGTTTGATTGGGCCCCGGTGTTGGAGACCCTGGAGCCGACCACCAGTTCACTTCCGAGCATGTGGAGGGACAATACGTCGTCGTCAGGGAGGCCGCTGCTGCCCCCGGGCTCCCAGTAGTCGATGATATCACCGTTCATCCTATCGAGGAGGAGGATTCCGAAGTCTGGGAGTCCCAGGTATATCGTATCCCCGTCTACCGCTATGGGAGCAGCTTCGAGGTTGTCTGCGCCTAGTGACTGCCACGAACCGAGTATCTGCAGGGCCATTAGGTCTATTCTCATGAGTCCGCTATCGGACGTTGCTGCATATGCAATTCCATATCTGGTGGCAACGTCCGTAATCAAGTCAGAGTCTAGGCCGTCGGTCGTATCGAGTACATCGATTAGCGTCATTGTGGATGTATTGACGAGGGACAGGCCATTGAATGGGTGCCCCACGACGAGGGTCTCCGTAGTGTCATCATGGGCCATGGAGATCACCTGATCCTCTATTCCGTTGATTGTTCCTATGTATGCGCCATTATCTGCTCTGAATCTAAGTATTCCAGAATTAGAAGTTCCGACCCATACCCTGTCATTGGAGTCTTGAACTATTGATGTGATCGACTGTAGTTGTTGGGCATAGTCGCTGACATCTATTGGTTGCTGCCAAATTCTAGCTCCTTCATCGAATCTGTCTATTGTGGTGTCTCCTGCTACCCATATCTGACCGGACTCCCCATCGTCAATGCTAGCAGCTACCCTCATTGGATTGGATACGGGACTGCTTACCAGAGATTCTGCTCCGATTACCGTCTCTCCATGCTGCATGCCCGCCCTTCCCGTTGAGTCAATCAGGAATGCTACTCCGTCGGAGGGACTCCTTGGGCCTATTCCTGATGGCCATGAGTAAATGGACGTGGCCGGACCGAGTAGTCCCAACTGGGATACTTGCCTCTGGGAGCGGAAGACGTTGGCGGTGGTGTCGTAGGAATGCAGAGTGGTTCCCGCGACTATGTGAATCCAGCCGCTCGTATGCGATACCCCCACGACCGAGTTTGAAGCTAGCCAGTTGTTCGTGTTCCACCTGGAGAGCCATGACGAAGCGCTCAAATCCCTACGGTTTATTCCTGCGTTAAGTGTGGAGATGATTAGCTGGTCAGAGGCTATTTCCAAGTCTGTGATTGAGTTGCTTGATAGGAAATTGTTTGTGTCCCAAATGGTGCTGTCGGAAATAGTGATGTTGGAGCTAGAGGCATCGTATGTGTACTCGATGAAGTGGATTCCCGTGCTCTGGGTGGCGAGGAAGAGCTTGTCTCCATGAGTTTCCATATCAACTGGTATCTCCGGAGATCCTGGGCAATATGTTGTATCCGACCATGTAGCCGAGTTCAATGGCAGGAACATCAAGCTGCAACCTGAGGCTGCCCAGACGTTTCCGTACTGATCAACCGTCATAGCAGATACCGGTTCGGGAATGTTTGGGGCTTGAAGCAAGTCGGGGTTGAATGATGAGTCAAAAAGGGATTGTGAGCTGATAGAGCCGTCTTGTTTGCCGATTAGAAGCCTGCTTCCGGTTGAGTCTACAGCCAAACTACTCCCTTCGATATCCGTGTCTATGTGGATAATTCCGGGACACCTCCACCCACAGGTCTCCGACATCTCACTGTCGAGATGGATTAGGTCGTTGTCGAGAAGTAGGTATAGTCGTCCGTCCATGGGGTTTACTGCGCTGTCGTGAATCACTACGTCTAGGGTTGAGAAGGAAACCTTCGGATCGGAGGGAGTCAGTGCCTCTATGACCAAATCGGAGATTGTGATGCCGGCAGGAAGTGTCCATGCTGCATCACTAATCGTATTGGGTTTCAGCCATGTGCTAAGTGTGCCATCCTCGAGAGTTGGCGGATTATTGGTGAATGAGTCTTGACATCCCAGTCCTCCGAGATCTCGCCAGTCGAGTATAGGCGTCTGGGTCTCCATCAAGGTAAGCTGTGGTTCTTCTATGCAATATCCATCGGCTCCGTCAACTGAGACTTCGAAGGACATATTGGAAATCTCCGCTCCGGGTGCGAAATCCAAAACCAGGTCGCCATAGGCAAATGTCTGGTTTCTTGGGTCTGCTCCTGTTGCTACAATGTCGATCCATCCAGTATCGTTGCTTCCCATCGCCCCCCATGTTCTGGCTGAGGTCAGGGAATCGTCATCACGAGGAGTCAATTCGGTGCTATCCATGCCAGCCCATGGAAGCAGGACCATTAGCGCAACAAGGAGGATTGCCTTCCTCTGAGCGAGGTTGGCCCTGCCTCGGAAATTGATATCCACGCTTCCACGGCCTTCCACTCCTATATTGAATAGTGGGGGTCGTTGAGTAGTATTTGCTCAGTCCACCGTAGGTGGAAAAAACACTTTTTCACCTCAGATTGGAATTCAAGAAACGCTTGTAACACGGCTGATAATCGATTTTGACGCGTTAGGATAGCATCAAAGAGGGGTGCATGGGCCGGATATTTCCGGGGTGGTTAGTTGACCGAGGATATGCTTCGCGACGAGGCACTAGAATATCACGCGGCCAAACCGGCCGGGAAGATTACGGTAGTTCCCACAAAAGCTCATGGTACATCACATGAGCTTTCTCTTGCGTATTCTCCCGGCGTTGCATATCCCTGCAAGGAAATTGAGCTTGACTCAGACAACGCATACAAGTACACTTCCAAAGGCAATTTGGTAGCCGTCATAAGTAACGGAACTGCAGTTCTTGGCCTCGGGGACATAGGCGCTCTAGCGGGAAAGCCGGTGATGGAAGGAAAGGGCCTTCTGTTCAAGGCATTCGCGGATATTGATGTGTTTGACATAGAGGTTGACAGAACTGATGTAGACGAATTCGTAGAGGCTGTGAAGGCAATAGCCCCTACGTTCGGTGGAATCAACCTTGAGGACATCAAAGCCCCGGAGTGTTTTGAGATTGAGAGAAGGCTGGTTGAGGAGCTCGACATCCCGGTCATGCATGACGATCAGCATGGAACGGCAATAATCTCTGGAGCTGCCCTACTGAATGGTTTGGAGGTTGTTGAGAAGGACGTGGGTTCGGTCAAAGTAGTCATCTCCGGGGCCGGTGCATCCGCCATTTCATGCGCCAGGCACTACGTAAGGCTAGGAGTGAGGCTCGAGAATATTATCATGGTAGACTCAACTGGCATCCTAACGAAGAGCAGGGACGATAGTGGCGATCTGAACGAATACAAGTCAGAGTTTGCTAGGGACATTCCTGACGGCGACCTCGCGTCCGCCATGGTTGAGGCTGATGTTTTCCTCGGCCTTTCTAAGGGGGGGATTGTCTCCAAGGAAATGGTTTCTTCAATGGCCAATAGACCCCTAATATTCGCTCTAGCTAATCCCGATCCTGAGATATTGCCGGATGACGTTGTCGCTGTTAGGGACGATGCGATAATGGCCACTGGACGTTCGGACTATCCAAATCAGATAAACAACGTACTAGGTTTCCCATACATCTTCCGCGGTGCATTGGACGTCCGTTCTACAGAGATCACGGAAGGAATGAAGATGGCCGCTACTCATGCCATTGCCCAACTTGCCAAGGAGCCTGTTCCAGATGACGTGATGTCTGCTTATGATGGCGAGCAGCTACAGTTCGGCCCGGAATACATCATTCCAAAGCCATTCGATGCGCGTGTCCTGATTTGGGAGGCGAGTGCAGTCGCTGAAGCAGCGGTTAGCGAGGGGGTGTCGAGGATTAAGCCGAAAGACTTCGATATCGAGAAGTACAGAGAGGAGCTCGAGGCCAGGCTGGGGCTGACTAGATCGATAATGAGAAGGGTGATCAATAGGGCCAAGAGAGACAAGAAGAGAATCGTTTTCTGCGAGGGGGAAGACCCTACAATAATCAAGGCCGCATCTCAATGCATAGCCGAAGGGATATGTGAGCCGATTCTTCTTGGTAACGTTGAGAGGATCGATGCAGTGAAGGAGGAGTTGGGGCTGAATTTCGAATGCGAAGAAATTGATGTCAGATATGACCCTAGGAGAAGAGGCGAGTACGCCAATGAGTTGCACAGTCTAAGAGGCAGGAAGGGAGTCACTGTGGAGGATGCTGTGAGGCTGATGAAGAATACTACTTATTTCGCACCGATGATGGTTCACATGGGTGATGCTGATGGTTATCTCGGAGGGGTTTCTCATCACTACCCTGACATCGTAAAGCCGTGCCTGCAAATTATCGGACCGGAGGCCGACTCGCATAGAATTGTGGGGATGTACATGATGACAGTTAATGGTGAATTGATGTTCATCGGGGATGCTACAATAAACATCTACCCCGACTCCAGAACTCTGGCTGAGATAGCTGTTCAGACGGCTAAAGTGGCTCGCAGGTTTGGTGTCAAACCAAAGGTCGCAATGCTTTCTTTCTCCAACTTCGGAACATCCTCAGAACTGAGGACAGATAGGCTAGAAGAGGCCATTTCAATCGCTCGTGAACTCGATCCAGAACTGATAATCGATGGGCCAATGCAGGCCGACACTGCATTGGTTCCTGAGATACAGAAGGACTACCCGTTCATGTCATTCGAGGGGCCCGCTAATATTCTGATATGCCCTAATCTTGCATCGGCAAATATTGCCTACAAACTATTGCAGAGGGTTGCTGGGGCCGAGATGACCGGTCCGATTCTAGAAGGGCTATCGAGGCCCGCTCACGTTCTGCAGAGAGGAGACAGCGTCAGGGACGTTGTTCACATGGCTGCAATATGTGCCGTGGATGCACAAAGGCATCACTGGCAAAAACTCTGAATGATATCAGAGGGGCTTTGGTGCAGCGTCCAGAACTTCTTGACTGCAAACATCCGAGTATTGTTCGAAGTTCTCAATGAACATTTGAGCCAGAACGTTGGCAGTACCATCGAACTTCTTCTTGTCGTGCCAAGTGTCCCTTGGCTGAAGTATAGAATCCGGGACTCCCTCGCAAGTAGTCGGTACGGAGAATCCGAACCTTGCGTCCTCGACAAACACTACGTCATCGAGATCCCCGTCCAATGCCGAATTTAGTAGGGCCCTTGTCCATCTAATCTTGATTCGGCTACTTGCTCCGTATCCTCCAGCTACCCATCCAGTGTTGATTAGCCAGCATTTGGCATTGTTTTTGCGAATCTTGCTAGAAAGTAGGTCCGCATATACTGAAGGGTGGCGTGGCATGAATGGGGCCCCGAAGCATGTTGAGAACGTCGCTTGTGGCTCTGTTATGCCCATCTCAGTTCCTGCAACTTTAGCAGTGTAGCCAGACATGAAGTGATATGCTGCCTGCTCTGGAGTCAAACGAGACAATGGCGGAAGAACCCCGAATGCATCACAAGTAAGGAAGACCACGTTCTTGGGATTGCCTGCCATGGAGTCTGGAGTTCTGTTCTCTATTGACTCGATTGAATATGATCCCCTGGTGTTCTTTGTGAGGGAGCTGTTGAAGAAGTCAGGTGTTCCATCAGCGTTCAATACAACGTTTTCTAGAATTGTTCCCTTCATCCGGGTAGTTGCGAAGATTGCTGGTTCGTCCTTCTCCGAGAGGTTGATCATCTTTGCATAGCATCCTCCTTCGAAGTTGAATACTCCTTCATCTGACCACCCGTGTTCGTCATCGCCGACGAGAGCCCTGTTTGGATCTGCTGAAAGGGTGGTCTTACCGGTTCCAGAAAGGCCGAAGAACAATGCGGAGCCGTCTTCATTGGTATTTGCGGAACAGTGCATGGGGAGGAGCCCGTCGGCTGGAAGAATATGATTCATAATCGTGAAGATGGCTTTCTTGATTTCTCCAGCGTAGTGGGTTCCGCCAATTATCACCAAACCACGGTCCAATGCCAATATTACGAACACACCGGAATTTGTTCCATCCTTGGATGGTGAGGCTTGCAATTCGGGAGCGTGGAGTATGGTATATTGGGGTTCGTGGGTTTCCGCAGCCTCCGGACTAATCCTGACGAACATGTTGTGCATGAAGGCGGCGTGCCATGCCTTCTCAGTTACGAGCCTGACAGGCATTCTGTACCGGGGGTCTGCACCACAAAACGCGTCCTTAACGAAAACCTGATCGGCATTGTCCAAGTGATTTCTGGTCTTCTCGAGTAGATTGTCGAAGATTGCAGATGAAATTGACTTGTTTACGTCGCCCCACCATACATCGTCGGCCATCCCAGCCTCTTTCACTATGAATCGGTCGTTTGGAGACCTGCCCGTTCTTTCACCGGTTGTGGCTAGAAGGACTCCATGAGCCGTGAGTGTGGCTTCTCCCCTCTCCACTGCAATACTGTGCAACTGCTCCCAGCCCAAATTCCAGTGGACCTTGCCGCTTGGCTTGAGGCCATGGGAGCTTAGAGGGGTTGATGGATTGGAGGGGGGGGCCGACATGGTGGGGCCCTCCATGGCCTGCGACGATGGGAATTACTCTTCAAGGCTTACGGCTGTGGCCAATCTGAAAGTTGAAGGAAATTAGCAGCGGTTTGTACAGTGCTGGGGATGCGGTTATTCCAGTAATGCCCCACCGCGATGCGATGAACGAGGGTGACCCAGACGATGAGGTCATTCGAGAGAGGTCATTCAGGATTAGCGACAGAGTGGAGATAGAAGGCATCATCCAGGGCATAGGAGAGGCGAAAGAAGAGGGCGTGGGTTCTGACAAAGGAGAGCTGGATGAGGCTCTCGGTGAGATTTTTGATCCGTTCTCGGAGCCTGACTCTGAATCTCCGGGATTCGTAAGTCGCGATGGTAGTGTGAAGACGGCTCCCGGAAGGGACGTAGTAACTGAGATAGCTGTCGAAGGGGAACGTAGGGTGAATTGGCTACTCATGGGATCCATGATCCTGGTCTACAGTGCCATAGGGATTCAAATCGGAGTCGTAATGGAGCCGCTTCCTGCAGGTGTTTCTCTAGTTGTTCTAGCGGCGCTAGGATTCGGTTTGGGAGAAATCTGGATTCCAAGGAAGAACATGAAAATTCTCGGGGTCACGTGGGTCATCATTTCGATGAAGGTACTGTATGGTTTGGCCATAGAGTTGCAAAGATGGGATGTAATTGGGGTGGAGGAACTGGGAGCCCTATTGGTTGCCCTTGTGGGGATTAACGTAGCTGTTGCGTATAGGTACGATCATGATGCTATTGCGGCTCAGTCAACTCTTGTTCTTCTTGCCATTGGGTCTACGGCAGGGTCGTTGTTCGGACAGGGGGGGATTGCCCTGATGATTCTGTTTTCGACAATGCTGATTCATGGATTAGCCCTGCAGAGGATGTCCGGAAACCTAGCTGCCCTCGGGATTGCAGCTTCGAATTTATGGATTGGGATGCATGCTACAACCAGTGGTTTTCAGATTGGCGAATTACGCATACTTCCACTCGACTCGCCGCTTCTCCTCTTCACTCTGATGATGGCAGTTACCGCAGCGAACGCATCCATGGCTTCGAGATATGCGAGGGAGTCGAATTGGTTCTCGGATGCAATGAAAGTGATGGGGCTAGGTAAGCCAGGGCTTTGGGGCGTCTCCGTATCGATGGGACTCATTGGGGCTCTTCTTGCTGTGGCTGCAAACAGGGAGGATACGGGCTACGCATTGGCCATGGTTACGGTTCTAGGAGGGGCATTTGGTGGTTCTTATCTTACTGTAAGAGGAGTTGCGTCGAAGAGGGTCATGGTTCCACTCGGAGCTTCAGCCCTAGTTCTGATTGCGATGCTATCTAATGGGGATTTGGTGGAGGAATACCTAGCGATTTCAGAGTATGTTGTATTCACCATAGTTGGGGCCGCGATCACTGGTTTTGTTGTTCTTCGGGATCAGGACATAGTTACCGATAGGGTCCTATGGGGAGGGGCCGTAGCAATACTAATCCTACTCGTAATTCTAGTCCCATCAGAGTCAGCTGAGAATGGTGGTGACGGTGGAGTGTTGCTTCTTTCACTTCTTTCACTTCTTCACCTAGGTACTGCAATTCTCTCGGTGAGGAGGGAGTCCCCGTCACTTGCTGGAGTAACCGTTCTTCTGCCATGGGTCTGGATTCTGATGGAGGAGACTTTGGAAGAGGCAATTCGAACAGTTCTAGTGGCCAACGATCGCATTGACCCCGGGAGCGTGATTGAGCTAGATGTTGTTCCACTGGCGGGTTATCTTATCCTGTGTTCAATCCTAATGTCTGTGGTCAATGAAAGATTGGGCTCTACGAATGTAAACCTCGCATCGAGATTTCTTGGAATTTCTGAAATTTCTGCTTCTATTAGGGACTCAGGGACATTACAGCTCTGGAGCCTCGGACTTTGGATACCAATGATTACCACAATTTTCATGGCTCAGTTTGGAGGTTTCACCTCCTTCACCCTAGTGTTGGTGTGTGGGGCCATCTGGATTCTGCATCTTGCCGCTCATGTCAGAAAAGTTAGAGTTGGCAATGTTAGTATGATGTTAGGCATAATTTTCGCCAGTGCTGTGATCATTCAATGGAGGCACGGAGAAGGCGAGATTCTGAGTGTGATCCTGTGCTTCCTACTGCTGACGCTTATTCATTTTGAGCGAGATATTGAGAATAGAAATTACACACTTGCTATGGGGATGATGAGCCTGCCCTTCTTGATTTTCCTGTCTGGAAATGATCCTTCTAATTTGTTAGCTCCATCAGAATATATTCCTGAATTGGATACAGGCTTAGTTGTAGTTTTGTGCACCGCTGCTATGCTTGGTTCATACCTGCCCAAGGCTGGAGCGATAGAAGACCTGCTTAGGCCTGCTCTCGCATCCTTGTGGCTAATGGTGATCTCAATCTCACTTACTTGGCAAATTGGTGAGGAGGAGTCGAAATACGCATCTATTGCAATTTTCGTCATAAGTTCCCTGTGGCTTGTAGCAAGGGGGGAAATTAGGAGGGAGTTGCAAACCATGAGCCTCCTAAGCGAAAGGAGGGAGATGGCAGCGGAAGACTCTCGAGTTTCGACCTCGACTTCTACTGGGGATGGGAATGTTTCCGGATTCAATCCAAGAGTTGCTGAGTTGAGAGAGGCGAGGAGGAAGAGGAGGGAGTTGTCTCCAACGGAGGACCTGGAGGAGCTGTATGTCACAGATGTTAGTCACAAGCCCGTGATCGTCATCTCGGTCATGGCGGTTGTACTAGGGGCGAGTGTGCTAATCGGGTTGACAACTGGGTCCAATCCAGTAATACTGCTATCTTGCGGTGCCTTTGTGACGGTTCTTGTTGCGGTAGCTAGGTTCAGAACTAGGGGTTTGGAATTACCACTGCCGCATATTGGGGGAATGGAAACCCCCATTGCTCTCGCTATTGTGGGGATTGTAGTTGCCCACGTTGCTTCCTTGATAGGTCCGGGTAGCAGTAATCAGGACCTATTGGGTATGGCCGTCGTCGTGGTTATCGTGGTTGAGCTGGTTGCGATTTCCCTATTCCAACAAGAAAATATGCTTGATAGGATTCCAATTGCGATAGATTGGCTGATCATCTCCTTGTTTGTTGATCGGCTAATTGGAAGTCTACTTTACGAATCGTTGCCCTGGCCTCTTACGGTAGATCCGTTGACTGGAGATTTGCTGGAGTGGAAGCTTCCCCTTCTCCTTCTGGAGGCAGTCCTAGTAATTGCGGTGATTGCAGATTTCTGGATCGACAATCTTCGCACGTCCAGAGGAAGGGTCGAATCCAAGGGAGGTTCCGGGAGAGGTGGTCGAGCAATTGCTGTGGTAATGCTCTCATTCGGCCTAGCTGGGGCAATGGCAATCTGCAGTGCAATAATACAGGGACTGAAGAGAGAGCAGCAGAATTCCGTGGGCCTGGCCATTCCGGGAGTCATACTAGTTATGTTGGCTGTTAGAAACTGGATTGATAGCGTTTCATCAATCATTACAGAGGCCAGTGTTACGCTGGGAGCGATTGCCATTCTACTATGCGTTCTGACTGTTCCGACGAAGAAGGGGGACTGGGCTCTAATGCTAGCTGCGAATGGCCACCTTCTCATCGTCATTGGCCTGCTTGGAGGAGGGGCGGCGGGGCTCCTCCCGATTGCTCTAATCGTAATGTCCACCTCCGTTTGGGTCATTGGCATACTACAGTTGAGGAGGGGGCTCAGGATCTGGGGCCTGGTCGACCTGGTGTTGGCGATATTGACAGCTCTGGTATTCTTCGGAAGCGCCCTGACTAATCCGGGAGTTATGTTGGCAGGACTTACGATAGTGGCGATGGAGCTAGGGATAGTGTCTTGGCTGGGCATAACTTACGAAAAGGAGCTAGTAAGGGACTGATTCGCAGTAATTTGACTCTATTCAATTGATGATTTCTCGAATCCAAACAGGCCAACGTTGATGGCAGAAGGTGTTGGCAAATGAATCATGACGCGGACGTGGATATCGGACACGCCCGACGAAGTAGAGCATCCGCATGTTCCACTTGGCATAAACGAAATGGCAGTTCCAAGGGCAGCAATACTCCTTTCACTATCGACAATATTGGTGGTACTCCTATCCACTATCTGGATTGGCATAGACACATACAGATTCATGAATCACCTTGAGGATTCTTTCGGTTCTGTCGATGAATCGATGCTCGAGGTGGATGGGCGATGGGCATGGGAGGTAGACCTCCTTTTCGACACCTGCGACTCCAGAGAGGGAGACTGGGCGTGGCCAGAGAATCTTTCTGCCCAGGATGATGTGTTTCTCTATCCCGGGGAGTTGCGTTGTGACTGGGAACATCAAGGAAACGGTGATCGTGCTTCAGTAGCAATACACAACAGGGGTAACCAGACTCTGGACCTTCTACTTGAGATTGAAGGGGCCGATGTGATATTCTCGTATTCTGACGATACGCAGTTGCTGATCAACGAATTCCCAGGAAATGATTCGATAATTCTGGAAATTGAGATTACCGAGGATATTGACGAGAGTAGTTTCTCAATTGTGGCTTCTCATGTTGCTCTGGTTTCATCGGAAGTAAGGCTTGATGTCACGGTATTCAAGGGAGTTGAAGAACGTGAGCTCCACTCTCAGGATGGAGATAGCCTCCAGGTACATTACAGGGTCTGGGACGCTGATACAGATGAGCTGTTGGATGAGGGAGATCTGCCGGTAAATGCAGGTGATGACCCGAACTACATCGAAGGTTTCGGCTGGTCTGCGATAGGCCTTGACATCGATGCAGACAGGGGACTGATACCGGGAGTGGATACTGGAACCAGTCATATCACACTCCTTCCGCCCAACATAGCGTATGGTGGGTCAGATGGCCATGAATTGCAGAATTCATGGCTTAGATTCGAATTAGAGGTTACGGCTTTTGTTGGGGTCTAAATATATTGATTGAGAGGCGGAAATAATGTCAGAAGGCAGTGACCACGCATCTGTTAGGCCTTCACCCGAGGTTGTGAAGGAAGGAGGTAGGCGTGCCCCAGCAAAATCATCTCGCAAGGGAGACCCTGCTTTCCATTTTACAGATGAGATGAGGAGGCTTTCAACTCCATGGGGAGTGGCTTTGGCGAGGGCCGGACAGATTGATCCGAAATCCCTGGGGCCGGGGGTTATTGCCGATGGTGCGGTTGGTTCAGGAATCCAGCTTATTGCCTATTCGAAGGTTCTGAAGAGGCCTGCGTTGGGGGTAGAAATAGATGGCAATATTGCTGTCCTCTGTGCCGCGAACATGTTCGTAGCGGCGGAGTCGGACGATGTTCAGAGATCTATGGACAGGGTTGTTATCGGGGACGGTTCGGACGCTGAAGGGGTGATGACTGAATATTGGTCCAGCCTTCGTGAAGCCGGAACTCGCGCGCACCCCCCTGTGGCTATGTTACATCTTGACCCTGCGAGACCTACAGACGCACAGAATCATCACATAGACGAGATGGACCCTCCACTCGGTCCACTTCTCGCTTCATGGAAGAATTACCTGGAGCCCGGGACTAATGGGCCTAGCATACTTCTAGACTTGTCACCAAGACTGGACGATGATCAGCGATCCATGGTTGATGCCACGATAGAGACTTCGTTCCCCGGAATCAGGAGAACCTGGGAGTGGCTTAGTCAGGGAGGGGGGCGCGTTGACCGGCTTTCTGTTTGGTCGGGATCTCTCTCCTCGAAGAGCCCGAGGAGGTGCGTGAGGATGGGTACGAAGAAAATAATGGCCTCCATAGAGGGCAAGCCGTCAATCGCCGTTTCATCCGATCTTAGTGAGCCACCTCCTTTTGGATCTTGGATGACGATTCTGGATCCAGTTCTGCTTGAAAGCGGACTACAAGACGATTGGATTGAGGCGGCCCTTGGCGACAGAGGCGGGCGGACGTGGCTAAGGACCAGTGGAAGGAGGCCTATCCTGATACACACGGAGCCTATCCAGGGGGATGACGAGGTAATGGGCTTCGTGGTAGCCACTGGCCAGGTGGTTCAGCACAGACTCTCCCCCCCTGAGCTGCACAGTATCGACCTGACTGCCGCGGCATTAGCTAGGAATGACATTGGTAGCATCACCCTCAGGTGCTCTCTTGATCCGGAATTGCACCCCACACTGCAGAGAAGATTACACAAGGCGATGAGGGATATCGAGGGGTCCCGTTCATTCATGGCGGACGTTCAGCTAGTCAGAGGAGATAGTGGACATACGGTCTACGTAATCTGCAAAGAGCCGTGATTTCCGCCCCTACGGGGCGTCCAATCGGTTCAAATAGGGAAGGTTGGTCGCCCGGATGCCTACTGGGCCACTGGGTAACCGGTGAACACGGGAGAACCGTAACATGACAGCAATAGATGAAACCCAACTGGGAGATGACTTCTCTTACATCATTAGGATAGCCGATACGGACGTAGACGGACTGCGTAAGATTTCAGTCGGACTCTGCTCTATCAAGGGCATTGGAATGAGGACCGCGGGTATGATATGCAAATTATCCGACATTGACGGTAGTAAACTGGGAGGTCACCTTACTGATGAGGAACAAGAACGCCTGCGACAGGCAATAGGCGACTACGCGACTGAGATGCCTTGGTGGCTGATGAACAGGCAAAGGGACCTCGAGTCCAACGAAGACGCACATATCGTAGCGATGGAGGTGTCAATGACACGAGACGATGACATTGCTAGGCTTGCAGGAATAAAGACCTACAGAGGAATACGCCACAGGAGCGGGCACAAGGTCCGCGGTCAGAGACTAAGAAGCAATGGAAGGAGGGGCACAGCTCTAGGTGTCCAGAGGAAGAAGTGAGGTGAGTAATTATGGGAGATCCTAAGTTTGCTAGACCAAAGACACAGACGCCTACCCACCCATGGAAGCAGGCCCGAATAGAAGAGGAGCACGCCCTCAAGGAAAAATACGGCTTGAAGAAAGTCGGAGGAATGAGAGAGATCTGGAGGGAGAAGTCCGCGCTTAGAAGGCACAGAAACCAGGCCATGAAGTTGATTGGGAGGGTCGATACTTCCGAGGGGCACTATTCTCGAGAGAAAGATGACCTGCTAGCATCCCTAACCAAGAAGGGGCTGCTCTCCGAGGGCTCTAGTCTAGACAATATTCTGCAGATTGATGTAGAATTGATGCTGGCTAGGAGGTTGCAATCTCAAGTTTACTACAAGGGCCTGGCGCCCTCGATGAGGGCAGCAAGAAACCTGATTGTGCATGGACACATTTCGATTGGGGGACAGAAAATGACTGTGCCGGGATACCACGTCCTCAGGGAAGAGGAAGAAATGCTCCGCTACACAAGTGGTTCGAAGTACGAAGACCCGACTCATCCATTCAGAGAGGAACTGGAGAAGCTGCGGGCTACTGTAGATGCATCTGAGGAGGAGGCATCTGAAGTGGGTGGCCCCGTGCAGGCAGCAGGAGACTTTGTCGAGGACATCAAGGCAGGAGAGGCCGCTGCACCGACGGTCGAAGACACAATTCCCGGAGGTGACAATTGATGCCGCACAAAGCTGTTCTTCATATCTACACTACACATAACAACGTGCTGATGACAGCAACCGACCTAACCGGATCAGAGACGATCTGCAAGGTCTCTGGCGGCATGGTGACAAAAGGCGGATCTGAGAAGTCCAGCTCATTCGCATCTATGAGGGCAGCCGAGAGGATGGCCGAGATGCTTGTGGAGAAGGACTTCAATCAGGTGATTGTCAAGTACAGGGGAGCTGGCGGGAATCGTTCGCACAGCGCTCCTGGTGCGACATCAGCAATCCGAGCGCTTACCAGGGCTGGCATGCAGATTACAAGAATAGAGGACGTTACTCCAATACCCACTGATGGGACCAAGTCAAAGGGAGGTCGACGCGGGAGGCGCGTCTGAGGTGATTGAGATGGTTAAGGTAAAAATTCTGAATGAAGACGAAGAGAGCATCAAGGTGCTTCTCACAGATACGGACCGCGCTTTTGTTAACTCGATTAGGAGGACTCTGATGTCAGACGCCCCTAAGATGGCGATTGACACTGTTAGATTCGTAAAAAAGACCGAGGAGGATGGAGATGATCTCTGGGAGACGGACGGACCACTTCCAGATGAGGTGATTGCCCAAAGGCTTGCAATGATACCTATCCCAACGAAGCATGACGAGTTCTACTTCCAAGACGAGTGCCCCAACTGTTCCGAGATGGTGGAAGATGACAGAGGGTGTGCTAGTTGCACAATGCTGTACTATTGCCAAGTAAAGGGGTCTGATGAGGGCACTTGGGTTACTGCTGGGGATCTGAACTTCCTAGGAGACACTGATGGGTTCATCCCTACCAAGTACCAATCAATACCAATCACCAAGCTGTTCAAAGGCCAAATGATCGAGTTCTCCGCCACGGCGGTAATGGGTCGCGGCAGGGATCACGTGAAGTGGTCTCCAGTCTGCGGGGTTACTTTCAATCCAAGGCAGGTTGGAGTATTGAAGGTCAAGTCCAGATCTAAGGTTCTCTGGGATCTTGGCCTTACTATCAAAGCGAAGGACTTCAAGGACGGCCGGCTAGATGACATAGAAATGGTAGAGGCACTGAAGTCAGACCTCAATCATGTAGGATCTGGAACAGAGGAATCTAGGGACTTCAAGGATGCAATAGAGCTGGAAGATGTTCCCGGGGAATTCATCCTGAGCTTCGAAACGGATGGATCGATGACCCCAAGAGTGGCATTCGAAATGGCCGTAAGCGAGCTTTCCGGAAGATTTGGTGGCATTGAGGAAGACCTCAAGGCAGTTCTCTGAATTGGATAGCAATTATTTCCCTGTGGTATGCAGGGATGATGCATGCCGGACATTCTGGGACGGGGGGAATGCGGTTCGCATGTCACACTCCTGTTCTCAATTGAGGATGATTCTGAAGAATTAGTGGACCAGGGGAGCCTTGGTTCGGGGCTATGCCTGGTAGATGGTTCTGAAGCGATTGCCAGAGGCACAGAGGGTGGCGGGAGTCTCTCTGTCAGGTTCATCGGAGGAGAAGGGGAGAGCAGTCTGTATCACGAAGTGCGTGAGACCCTAGCTGAATTCATTCCCGAGATTTTGGAGTATGATTGGGAGGTTACTGTGAAGCTTAGAGTGCCGGTTGGCCAAGGCTTCGGAATGTCGGCGTCTGGAGCAATATCTGCTTCAATGGCGATACAGCGCGCCATGGGTCTGCCCTACGAGGAGAGTATGAGGAGATCGTATCTGGTGGCACATCTGGTAGATCGAAAGCGTTCAAGCGGTTTGGGTGATGTTTCGGCCCTTTCTGCAGGAGGTGTTGAGTTGCGTATCTCTCCCGGATCCCCATATCATGGTCATCTTCTGGATAATGGCCCGGGAAGGGCGATTGGGTGGTCCAATGGCATGGAAGTCCTGCTGGCGTGGGGGGAAGGGTCTGGGAAACATACATCGACATACATCGATAGTTCCGAGTGGAAGGCTTCTATCTCTACGGCCGGAAATGCACAACTGGTTGAGCTTGAGAAGGGCGATTGGGACAAGGAAAAATGGCCAGAGCTTATCGAGTCGGCTTGGAGATTCTCACAAATGAGTGGTCTAATAGATGAGCCTCGGAGGTCTGCAGTGTTGCAGAAAGCTAGTCGGGCAATAGAAGAGTGCGGGATGAGCGAGGTTGTTGCCCCCCTTCTCTGCATGTTGGGGGAAAGCGTAGTCATTGTTCCCAAAGATCCTGACGAGATAGTCGAAATGGCAACTCTACTATCCTCGATTGAAGGAGAGGGGCTCTCGGGGTGCGTCACAAGGGTCAATGAGTCTTCATGAGTTCTTTGAGTTCTCGTGGAACTCATCCAGAAGAGTCAGGTCGAGTGGGCTTGCATCCAATTGCTCAGCTCCTTCAATCCTCAAACCATCGCAGAATCCATGTCTGTAAACAATAGCGCCGTGACCGTACTCAGCGACATACCTGTCGACCTGCTTCTGGGTCTTCTTTCTGGGGAATTTCAAATCGGCGCCGAAGAAGTGCTTAGCATCAATCCACGCACAGGGAACCCCGTTTATTCTGACATCGTCAATCATTAGAAGGTCGGGGGTTATCACCGCCCTCCCCTCTGCCTTCTTCTGCTCTATCATTAGGTCGTCTTGGGTTCGGTATCTGACCCCTATAGAGTCGAAGTATGCGTAAAGAACGTCTTCAAAGACCATTGAAGCCTTATGGGTCTCCTCCTGATTTACTGAGCTTACCCTATCCAATGATTCTGCTAATTCAAACTGCTCGCGGTCTCTCTTTTTGAGCCGAGATGGTTCCTTCAGAGTCTCCTTGATCCTGTTCTTTGACCATCCCCTCCCCGTCAGAATAGCCCTGAATGTGTTCACTGGCGGTGCATCGAATCTCTTCGATAGCGAAATGACGTCCTCTCCAGAGTCGTATCGTCGATTGAGTTCATTTGACCTGCGCATGAGTTTGTGATGAGAATATACGCTCTTCTCCTGATTCAATGCGTTCCTCAGGGAGAGGGCCTGCTCTAGCGTTATAGGGAGTCCCGAAATCTGGTCTGCAATTTCATCGACTCTCTCTTGGGGTAGAAAGCCGAACTCCCCACGGCGCATGATGATCTCCCCTGCCTTCTTCTGGACGTCCCTGGGAACTGCATTCAGCGCCCAATTTACTTCGATGGTCTTTGGAGGGGGTTCTATCTCGGACGGGAAACCGATGGGAGGGGGGTTCGCCTTGAATCTGGCTAGCGCCCTCTCAACTGAATCCGAACTCTTGTCTTCGACGGTTTCCTTGGGGGCGTTACCTCCGCCCCCAGATTTCCGACGGGGCCTCCGACG
>CEUL01051329.1_pt1 | contig 24609 bp, 24 predicted proteins | sample 427021 | NCBI WGS metagenome assembly CEUL01 (sample SAMEA2622800, study PRJEB7988) | marine metagenome | isolation source: saline water (ENVO:00002010), including | reverse complement strand
ATACCAGAATATTTCTCATTAGCTTCTTGAACTATATTGATAAGTTCTCCTTCATTATTGCTTTGAATACAATCAATTTTAACAGATAATTTATTTTGTAAACTAAGTAAATTATTTTCTATTTCACTTAAACTTATATTACCATATATTTTAGGCTCTCTTCTTCCTAGTAAATTTAAATTGGGCCCATTTAGAACTAAAATTTTCTTTATATTATTCACAAAATATCCTTATAATAGTATTTATAAATATATCCATTTAATATATATTTATTCCTTAATAATATACATTATAAATATAAATAAAAAAGAAATGAAAAAAATATAATATGTCTGCAAAAGAAATAAATATACATATTAACGGCGAAGTTAAAAAAATACAGACTTCTCAATCCATTGAAAAACTGCTTCATTTACTTAAATTAAATAAAAAGAATATTGCAATTGAGATAAATAGAGTAATAATTAATAAATCAGACTATCATTCACACATAATAGAAGCTAATGATCAAATTGAAATAGTAAACTTTATAGGTGGAGGAAATCACATCAACACTAAAGAATCTCTTATAATAGCTGGTAAAGAGTATAAATCTCGATTAATCATGGGAAGTGGAAAATTTGAAAGCTTTGAGGAAAACCTTAAAGCTTTGGAAATAGCTGAGTCAGAAATTATTACTGTTGCGGTCAGAAGGACTAATATATCCGACCCTAATGAACCAATGATAACTGATATAATAAACCCAAATAAATATACTTATTTACCAAATACAGCAGGTTGTTATAATGCTGAAGAGGCTATAAGAGTTTTAAATTTAGCACGCGAGGCAGGAGGCTGGAATTTAGTAAAGCTTGAAGTTCTTGGAGATGATAAAACACTTTATCCCAATATGATAGAAACTATTAAAGCTTCAAAAATTCTAGTTAAAGAAGGATTTAAAGTTATGGCTTATTGCACTGATGACCCTATTCTAGCAAAAAAGTTAGAAGAAAATGGTTGCTCAGCTATAATGCCTTTAGGTTCTCCTATAGGATCAGGTTTAGGGATCCAAAATAAATTAAATATTAAAATTATAATAGATAATTGCTCAGTACCAGTTATTGTTGATGCTGGTCTTGGCACAGCATCTGATGCATGTATTGCGATGGAAATGGGGTGTGATGGTGTTTTAGTAAATTCAGCCATAGCTAAAGCTCGTAATCCTATACTAATGGCAGAGGCCATGAAACAAGCCGTTATTTCTGGAAGAAATGCATACATATCTGGAAGAATGGAAAAAAATATAATAGCAAAGGCTAGCTCTCCAATAAAAGATTTTTAAAAAATTTAAAGAAATAAAACTAATAACATATGGATGAAAGGAAATTTAAAATGAGTGTAAATAAACAAATTATAATGAAAACCAGACCTGTAGGAATGCCTGAATTAGAAAACTTCGAAATTATAGAAAGTATTATTCCGGATATCAGACATGGAGAGATACTAATTAAAATACTATGGTTATCGCTAGACCCTTACATGAGAGGTAGAATGAGTAAAGCAAAAAGTTATGCTGCATCATTAAATGAAGGTGATGTAATTATAGGTGGAGCAGTAGGAAGAGTAGTGAAATCAGAAAATACCGAATACAAAGAAGGCGATATAGTTGAAGGTTTTACGCTAGGATGGCAAGAATATGCTATTGCAACTCCTGCTTCTATAAGAAAAATAAACCCAGATTTAGCTCCTATCCAAACTGCAGTAGGTGTTTTGGGTATGCCAGGCATGACTGCATTTTTTGGACTTTTACATGTAGGCAAACCAATTCCAGGAGATACTGTTGTAGTATCAGCAGCTTCTGGAGCAGTAGGACAACTAGTTGGACAAATTGCTAAAATCGCTGGGTGCCATGTGGTGGGAATAGCTGGAGGAAAAGAAAAATGTGATTTTTTATTAAACACTCTTAATTTTGATGCCGCTATTGACTACAAAAATGAAAACGTTGACGATATGCTTGATAAGTACTGTCCCAAAGGCGTAAATGTTTATTTTGATAACGTTGGAGGAAGTATTACTGATTCAGTAATAAACAAACTTGCTAATTATGCGAGAGTTGCTGTTTGTGGGGTTATCTCTCAGTATAATCTAACAGCTCCTGAGCCTGGCTTAAGAACTCATAGAGCAATGCTTACTAATCAATCAACAACCGAAGGGTTTTTAGTATTTCAATTCGCTCAAAAATATCATATTGCCATTGAGAGAATGGCAAAATGGATTAATGAAGGTAAAATTATATATAAAGAAGATGTTGTAGAAGGTCTTGAAAATGCTCCTAAAGCATTTATTGGACTTATGAATGGAAAAAACTTTGGTAAATTACTAATAAAAGTTTCAGAATAATTATTTACCTAATTTACTTAGTTTTAATGAAAGTTCTTTTAATTGATCATTACTAATTGTAGAAGGAGCATCCATTAATAAGTCTTGGGCTTGTTGGTTCATTGGAAACATTATTACTTCTCTAATATTAGGCTCATTTGCTAAAAGCATAACTATTCTATCTATTCCAGGGGCTATTCCTCCATGTGGAGGTGCCCCATACTTAAAAGCGTTATAAAGAGCTCCAAATCTACTTTTTAAATCCTCTGGCGAATAACCTGCTATACTAAAAGCCTTTTCCATTATATCAGGTCTATGATTTCTAATAGCTCCTGAAGATAACTCAATACCATTGCAAATAATATCATACTGCCATGCTAAAATATCTAATGGATCTTTATTATTAAGAGCTTCCATTCCTCCTTGAGGCATAGAGAAAGGATTATGACTAAATATGATTGAATTTGTTGACTCATCCATTTCATACATAGGAAAGTCTACAGTCCAACAAAATTTAAAAACATTTTTTTCAATTATATCCAGATCTTCTGCTATTTTCATTCTTGCCTTACCAGAAAAGCTCTCTGCTTCTCTAACTTTATTACAAACAAAAAATACTGCATCTCCATCTTTTGCATTAGCTTTATCTTTTATAATTTCAATAGCATCTTCAGATAAAAATTTACCAATAGGCCCTTTAGCCTCTCCATCACTTAATAATATATAACCTAGACCTGGCTGAGACTCTCCTTGTGCCCAAGAATTTAATTTATCAAAAAATGATCGAGGTTTATCAGACACATTAAAAGCAGAAATAGCTCTTACTACTGCCCCCTTATTAATCTGCTCTTTAAATGCATTAAAAGTTACTCCTTCATGTAAAAAGGCTTCTGTAACATCACATATTATTAATGGATTTCTCAAATCTGGTTTATCTGTACCATATTTTAACATTGCATCTTTATAAGTAATTCTTGGAAATGGATTAGAAGTTATATCCCAGTCTGAAAACTCTTTGAAAACTTCTGACAATACAGGTTCAATTGTACTAAATACATCCTCTTGAGTAGCAAAAGCCATTTCCATATCTAATTGATAGAATTCTCCCGGACTTCTATCAGCTCTGGCATCCTCATCTCTAAAGCAGGGGGCAATTTGAAAATATCGATCAAACCCGGATGCCATTATTAGTTGTTTAAATTGCTGAGGAGCCTGGGGTAAGGCATAGAACTTTCCTGGATTTAAACGTGATGGCACCAAAAAATCTCTTGCACCCTCTGGAGAGGATGCAGTTAAAATTGGAGTTTGAAATTCATGAAATCCTGAGGCCGTCATTTTTTTTCTGATAGAAGATATAATTTTTGATCTCAAAATCATATTATTTTGCATTGAAGACCTTCTTAAATCGAGAAATCTATTCTTTAACCTTACTTCTTCTCCTAAGTCGTGTTCTCCGGATACTGGCATAGGTAATACATCAGATGAAGACTCAATAATATAATCTTCTACAGATACCTCTATTTCTCCAGTAGAAAGTTTTTTATTAATTAAATCCTCTGTCCTCTTAACAACTTTTCCTGTAACTGTAATCACGCTTTCTAACCTAGTATCTTCACATAATTTAAAAAATTTATTATCGCTATCTATAACTATTTGAATGATTCCAAAGTGATCTCTTAAATCAATAAATAGTAAGCCTCCATGGTCTCTTTTTCTATCAACCCATCCAGATAGTTTAACAATATTATCGACATTATTAGAAGTAAGCTCTCCACAATTATGTGAGCGATAAAGATGCATATAAGTATCCTTCATAAGTTAATTGTTATATAATAATATACCTTTTAGACAAAATTATAAAAATTTCAAACCAAAATGTATTTAGTTATGTTGATAATATACGTTTCTAATGTTATTTCTATAGAAATGACTATTTTAACTAAATCGCATGATGTAGAAGATCTCTGTAAAAAACTACAGGATGAAAAATTTATATGTGTAGATACTGAGTTTATTAGAGAAAAATATTATTATCCAAAATTATGTTTAATACAAATTGGAGACTCAAAAGGTAATGGATGGGCGATAGATCCATTAGCAGATAATATTAACTTAAACCCAATATTTGACTTGTTTCTAAATAAAAAAATATTAAAAGTATTACATTCTCCAAGACAAGACTTTGAAATATTTTTTAATATTTTAAAAACAATACCTAAACCTATATTTGATACCCAATCTGCTGCTATGACATGTGGATATGGTGACTCAGCAAGTTATGAGTCTTTAGTTAATAAAATAGTAAAAATTAAATTGGATAAAAGTGTTCGTTTTACAAATTGGGAAAATCGTCCATTAAATAAAAAACAAATAAACTATGCTATTTCTGATGTAACTCATCTTTCTAAAATATATTTATATTTAAAAGCCAATATGGAAAAAAATAAAAGAACAAACTGGATAAAAGAAGAATTAAATAAGTTTAACGATTTGAATTTATATAAAATAAACTCTAATAATGCTTGGAAAAGAATAAAGTTTTATAGTTCCAATATTGAAACTATGTCAATTTTTAAAGAAATTGCAAAATTAAGAGAAGAAATTGCAAAAAAATATAATTTACCCAGAAATAAAATATTTAGAGATGATATTGTAATAAAATTATCTAAAAACCCTCCCATTAATATTAAAAATTTTGATAATTTAAGGGGAATAAATATAAAAAATATTGATAATTCTTATAAAAATTTAATCTTAAAAAGTATTAAGGTAGGAAAAAATAATAAAGATAAAAAAAGTATTAATAATAATGCTAATACGCCTTCAAAAGCTATAACCGATATTTTAAAAATTATATTACAAAGTTGTGCTGAAAAACACAATATCTCACCCCTTCTCATAGCTAATAAAGAAGACATAAAACAAATAGCTCTAGGTGAAAAAGATGTAAAGTCTCTTAAAGGCTGGCGACACAAAATATTTGGCTCTGCAGCCCTAGAATTAATGGAAGGCAAACTTAGTCTTAAAATTAAAAATGGAGCAGTAATTATAGATTAAATAACTTTTAATAAGTACCAGGATATCCTCCTCCATCGATTAATAAGTTTTGACCTGTTATATATCCAGCATGAATACTACACAGGTAAGCACATGCAGCACCAAATTCACTTGGAGTACCAAATCTACCGGATGGGTTTTCAGCTGCTCTGGCATTTCTTACTTCTTCAATACTTTTTCCTGTTTTATCAGATACAAATTTAAAACTATTTCTTAATCTATCTGTATCAAATGGCCCTGGCAAAATAGAATTAATAGTAACATTATTTATTACTGTTTTTCTAGCAATACCAGCTACAAAACCAGTTAATCCACTTCTTGCTCCATTGGATAAACCTAAGATATCAATAGGAGCCTTTACAGAACTAGAAGTAATATTAATAATTCTGCCAAATTTTCTATCTTGCATTCCATCAACATAGGCCTTAATTAATTCAATTGGAGTAAACATGTTTGCTATACAAGCATTTGTCCAATCATCTCTATCCCAATCCCTAAAATCTCCTGGAGGTGGCCCTCCGGCATTATTAACTAAAATATCTGGATTTGGACAGAGCTCTATAAGTTTATCTTGTTGATCCTTTATAGTTATATCGGCACAAAACTCTGTAACATTAACTCCGAATTTTTCTCTTATTTCATTTGCAGTAGAGGATAAGACTTCTTCATTCCTTCCATTAATTACTAATTCTACACCTTCTTCTGCCAATGCTAATGCACATCCCTTTCCTAAACCTCTGCTAGATGCACAAACTATTGCTTTTTTACCTTTAATACCCATTTCCATTTCTAAACTCTCCTTATTAATTTTTTATAATTTAAGTACTTTTTTTATAAAAGGTATAGTAATTTTTTTAGATTTTTCCAATGAATGGTTATTAATTTCAGAAACCATTTTTATAATAGACTCAAATGATCTATCTATTCTTTTAATAAGGTAATCAACTACTTCAAAATCTACTAATACTCCTTTATCTGAAAATTGTTTTAGCATTAAACTTTTTAATAAATCATCATCTGGTAGTCCAATATTAATGCGAGGCATAGATAATAATCTTGATTTTAAGTCTGGTAATTTAAAATCAATATCAGAAACTGATATATTTGAAGTAAACATTAAATTATGATTCCTCTCAACCATCATATTATATATATGAAATAATAATCTTTCAGATTTATATTTATGAATATCCTCTATAATTAAACATTTATTTTCTACAAGTTTTCTTAGCTTACTTTCAGTTAAATTTTGTGCTTCAATAATAAAACCATTGGATATAGTTTGTAGTGCTGATGCTAAATGACTTTTTCCACAACCATAAGGGCCACAAATTATTAATCCTAAAGATGGCCATTTTGGCCAAGTATCAAGCCAAGCAACAGCCTCCTCATTTATTTGACTAACTATATAATCTCCTCTGCCCATTGAAGGTAAAGTTCTAAGATTTAAAATCAACTGTTTACTATAATTGTTATTCAATTCAAAAGCTCTTATTCTTTCTCAAAAAAAATAACAGCTATAATTGCAGTTATAGGAATAGATAATAAAACTCCAATAACACCAAATGCAGCGCCACCCGCTAAAATAGCAAACATTCCAATTAGTGGATGTAATCCTACACTTTTTGATATAAATTTTGGTTCTAAAATATAAGATTCAATAATTTGTCCAAGAATAAATATTAAAATAACATAAAATACACTAATAAAAGATCCTACTTGTAAAATACTAAATGATAGAGCTAATAATAATCCTAAGATAGTCCCTAGGTATGGAATAAATGATAAAACACCTATAATTGCTCCTATACTCAAAGCTCCATCAATATTTATCAATGATAATAAACCGCTGTAATACAAAATTAGAAATAAAGAAATTATAAACTTACCTCTAAAGAAAGATGATAGAACGTGGTCTATTCTTATAATTTTTTTACTGAAAGATATTTTATGTTTTTTTGGTATTAGGTTGGTTAAATATATTTTAATTTTTTCCCAATCATATAAAATATAACTTGTTACTATTGGAGTAATAATTGAAAGACCAATAATTGTAATAAATGCCTTACCCTTTAAAAAAGCTCCATTAAGAATAGTTACAATAATACTTATTAACTCGCCACTTTTGTTTGAAAGCATACTATTTATTGAAGTTAAATAATTATCATAGTTAATAAGACCTCTAAAATTATTTTCAATAAAATATAATAATTTTTCATAAATTATTGGTATTTTAGTAAAAATATCATTCAATTGTTCTAGTAATACAGGTATTAAAAATATGAACCCCCCAAGAAAAAAACATATGCTTATTAAGAGAGCAATAAATACTGACAAGAAATGGCTTATTCCTATTTTATCTAATTTGATAACTAATGGGTTTAATACATAAGCTAATATTATGCCCATTAAAAAAGGTAATAGTATAGAAGAAGCCAACCACAAGAATATCAGTAAAAATACAATAGATATAATTATAAAATTATTTTTATTATTTAACATTAAAACTCCATTATCAAAAATCTTATCACTCAGTTAGTAAAATTAAAGAATCTTTTTTAGTATTTTTATCATCTGCATCAAATGAATCCATAATTGTTTTATTGTAATCGATTAAACTAATATTGTATTCGTTATTTGTATTTAATCTTTTTTGTATATCTATTCTAGATTTATTAAAGATATTAAATAAAGAAGTCTCATTTTCAATATTAATTGAAACTTGAATTAATGAACCATTATAAGTTAACGATAATACTCTGAAATCTAATATTTCTCTAATTCCTTCAATATGATCAACTATCAACCTCCAATTCTTAAAACTGTTAAAATTAGCATTTAAAATTATTATCTTTGAATTTAAATTTTCATAGAAATAGATGTCATTTGAATTTAGCCATTTTCTAATATTAGCTATATTAAATAATATAGAAAACTCTGCTTGATATTTTATATCAGATATTTTTTCATAATGAATTTTGTATCCAGCAATAAAATCTTTTAAATTTGGAATTTTTTCATCTTTATTTAATATAGTTTTTATATACGTGAAATCATTGTTATCTAATTTCCAAGAGAGAAGCCTATCAAAGCCAATAAGAATTGCTTTATTATTAGCTTCATTTCTTGCTAAACTAATATCTTCATAAATAATATCAATACTTATATTTTGAACTTCAAAAAAATCACTAGAGTAAGCTTGATAATGTATAAAATTTACACAAATAAACACAAAAACATTATTAAGTCTTTTGAAAATATGTATAAGTTGTTTTATATTTTTTTTCATAATGAACCATTTAATTGCAAATCTATTTATATCTAGTATCGTCATAGTAAATTATTAAATCAGGAATATAGTAAACCATGGTTAACAAAATAAAAAATAATACTTTAAAGAATATAACATATAAAGATGCGGGAGTTGATATTGAAGCAGGAAATAATTTTGTTAAAGAAATAGCTCCTCTTGTCAAAGAGACAGAAAGATCAGGAGTGATGGGTTCAATTGGAGGCTTTGGTGGATTATTCAATCTTTCTAAATGTGGTTATAAAAATCCGATATTAGTTTCCGCTACAGATGGAGTAGGAACAAAACTACTTATAGCTGAAGAAATAGATAAGCATGATACTATTGGAATAGATTTGGTGGCGATGAGTGTAAATGACATAGTGGTTCAAGGAGCAGAACCTCTTTTTTTTCTAGATTATTTTGCTACAGGTAAATTAAAACTAAAAATAGCAAAAGAAATAATTAAAGGTATTACTCATGGAGTAAAACTTGCCAATTGTGCATTATTAGGTGGAGAAACAGCTGAATTACCTGACATATATTCTGATAATAATTATGATTTAGCAGGTTTTGCGTTAGGAGCTGTAGAAGAAAAAAATATTTTACCAAAAAATACTATTAAAACTGGTGACCTTATAATAGGCTTACAAAGTTCAGGCATACATTCAAATGGATTTTCCCTAGTTAGAAAAGTCCTTCAAGAAAATAATATAAAAATGACTGAAAAAATAAGTGATTTTAAAGAAAATTCTATAGGACTAAATTTACTCACACCTACAAAAATATATGTAAAATCAATTTTAAATGAACATAAGCTAAATAATATTAAAGCCTGTGCGCATATAACTGGTGGAGGCTTAATAGATAATTTACCTAGAGTAATACCAAATGATTTAACTTCTGTAATATATGGAGAAAAAATAAAACCTAATTTTATTTTTAGATGGTTAAAAAATATAGGTAATATTAAAAGTAGTGAAATGCTTAAAACATTCAATTGTGGTATAGGTATGTGCGTTATTGTAGAACCCTCCAAAGCTGATCAAGTAATAAATAATTTTATTGAACAAGGCGAAGAAGCAGCTATTATTGGAGAGCTTAAAACTAATTCTGAAAATAGCAAAATAACTATTATTAATGAAAATAAAATGTGGATAAATTAATCTATTTTAGATTATCCTACTATTTCTTTTTCTTCGAAGAAAAAATTTATTTCTTTTATAGCATTTTCTGCACTATCAGAGCCGTGAACAGAATTAGCTTCTATAGATTCTGCATGAGCCTCTCTAATAGTTCCTACTTCAGCCTCTTTAGGGTTCGTTGCACCCATTGTTTTTCGATATAGAGATATTGCATTTTCTGCTTCTAGAACTTGAACAACAACTGGTCCTGAAGTAATAAATTTAACTAAATCTCTAAAAAATGGTCTTTCTTTATGCACACCATAAAATTCTTCTGCTTCTAATTCTGAAAGTAAAATACGTTTTTGTGCAATAATACATAACCCTGCTTCTTCAATCATAGAGTTTATTTTACCGGTAATAGATCTTCTAGTTGCATCTGGCTTTATTATAGATAATGTTCTTTCCATAGAATTTTCTCCTATTCAATAAAATCTTTAACATAAGTATTTAATAATCTAACTCCAAATCCTGTTCCTCCAGTTGGAAATAATTTAGAATTACTCTTTGACCAAGTCACTCCAGCAATATCTATGTGAGCCCATGGAATATCTTTTACAAATTGTTCAATAAACTTAGCACCTGACGTAGCTCCTGCTCCTCTTCCAGAACCAACATTCTTCATATCTGCGATAGGTGACTTTATGTCATCATCATATTCTTTCCCGACAGGCATTCTCCATACTTTTTCTCCAGTCTTTTCTCCAGAATCAAATATATTTGATGCTAATTCATCATTATTGCTAAATACACCTGCCCTTTGAGGACCGAGACTAACAATTACGGCTCCAGTTAATGTCGCTAAATCTATTAGTCTTTTGGGCTTAAATTTTCTAATTGCATATGTTACAGCATCTGCTAAAACTAATCTTCCTTCTGCATCCGTATTAATAACCTCTATTGAGTGCCCTGAAGAAGCAATAACTACATCACCAGGTCTTTGGGCTTTTCCTGAGGGCATATTCTCTACTAAACCTACAACTGCTGTAACATTAACATTAGCTTTTCGTCCAGCTAACGCTTTCATTAAACCAATTACTACTCCAGAACCTCCCATATCCCATTTCATATCTTCCATACCTCCTGATGGTTTTATTGAAATACCACCAGTATCAAAAGTAACACCCTTACCAACAAAGCATACCTCTGGTTTGCTTTTTTTATTTTTTGTACCATTCCATGACATGCTTACAACTCTAGGTTCATTCGCACTTCCCATGGCAACACCTAACAAAGCTCCCATTTTTAAACGTTTTATTTGAGCTAACTTTAAAACTTCAACTTTAACACCCAATTTTTTTAACTTTTCTGCCTCCTCTGCCAAAGTCTTTGGTGTTAATATATTTGCTGGCTCAGAAACTAAATTACGAGTTAAAAATACTCCTTCCTCAAGAGCTTTTAAAGGGTTATAATATTTTTTGGCTGAATTTATATCTTTAACTATTAATTCAACCTCAGTTAGTGAACTTTTAAACTTATTTTTGCTTTTTAATTTATATTTGTAGAAGGTATAGGACCTTAATTTAATTCCATGCAATATTTTCGTAGCAAATTCTTCCTGTATCATTTTTAATTTTTTATTAATACTGCAGCAGATTGTTATACTTTTGACAGAATTAGATAATAAAGAAAAAATTTCTCCACCAACTATGTCTATATTATCAATACTTAGTTCCGTTAAATTACCAATATTATATAGCAATATTTCTTTTACTTCTTTTCCTTTTTTATAATATAAACTTTTAGAACCACCTTTTTTGCTTAATGTTTCTAATTTTACTGCATCAGATAAAATACCGTCATATTTTTTATCTAATTTAGTTATATGATCTGTTAACTGTAAAGAATCATCCAAAATAATTAATATTAAACCCGTATTAGATTTTATTTCAGAGTTAAAAGATACTTTAAACGTCATATAATTTCCTTTCAAATGTATTAATTATTCTTATAAATCAAAATATGATATATATTTATTTTAGAACTAACATATTTTTAAAATTAATCTAATAAAATATTTACAGGTTAGAAAATTTGAATCTATTCATTTTATATATATTCAGACAATTAATTGGTCCATTCTTCTTAATAATGGTAGCTATGACAGGAATTGTATGGTTAACACAATCACTAAGGTTCATTGACTTAATTGTAATAAAAGGACTTCCAATAGAAATATTTATTAATCTAACTATTTTAATCATTCCCAAATTATTAGTAACAATTATACCCTTCATTGGCTTTTTAGCATCTTTAATTACTTATTTAAGACTTAATAACGACTCGGAAATAATTTCAATGAAATCTGCTGGAATTAATAATTTTAAAATTATATCACCAGCATTAATATTTGGCATATGCTTAGGAATACTTGCTTTATTTTTAGAAAACTTTGGATCTCCTTATGCCTATAACAAATTTAAAAATTTACAATATGAAATTAGAAATAATTATATATCTACTTTATTTCAAGAAAAAGTATTTTCTTCTCCTATTCAAGGACTTACAATATTCATTAAAGAAAGAGATCAACTAGGAAATTTAGAAGGAATAATGATTCATGATGCAAGAGATAAAAATGAAAAAATAAGTATCAATGCGGAACAAGGAAAAATAGTCTCTACGCCAATTGGTGCACGTTTTTTACTTATAAACGGTAATAGACAAACGATAAATAATAATCAAAATATTTCAATATTATATTTTGATCAATACACACTAAATATAAAAAATTATAACAAAAATAATACGTCAAGATTTAGAGAAGCCAGTGAAAGAAAATTTAGTGAATTAATTAAACCAAACGAAGATATCAATGAAATTTACAAAAAAGAATTTTTAGCGGAAGCTCATAAAAGAATTTATACACCTTTAGTAATTATTATAATGGTTTTAATTGGAGCAATGACCTCAATAATTGGAAAATTTGATCGAAAAACTTCAGCAAAAAGAATGTTCTACCCGATTGCTGCAGCTTTAGCTATGCAAATATATTTAATTGTATCTCCACAAATAATAATGCAATATTCTAATGCATCGTTACTGATTTATATTTCAATATTTATTTTATACTTTATTTTATTATGTTTTGTTTCCGACAGCATAAAAATATTTAAAAATAAAATACTTTATAAAGATAGGATGACTTTATGAATTTTATTTTATCTCCATTAATGTATTATTTTACAAAACATGCATTTTTATATTTTATAACAGTTCTAGCAATATTATGTTTAATAGCTTCATTAAGTGAACTTGTAGAATATACTAAGCAAATACCTAATTTATTAGATAACTCATTTTATATTTGTGTTAAAATGACATTATATAAATTGCCAATAAACATACAAAATTTACTTCCTTATGCTTTCTTTTTTGGCTCCATGATGTCACTAATCAGACTATCAAAAAACTCTGAGCTAACTATAGCGAGAGCTTCAGGTTTAAATATATGGTATTGCTGCTTACCTCATGTCATATTAGCTTTTTTAATAGGAATATTTAGTATTACAGTATTCAGCTCAATTACAGCTGTAACCCAAAAAAAATTATCTCAACTTGAAAGTGAATATCTTAATAAATATAATAATAACCTTCAATTATCTGGAGGTGGTTTTTGGCTTTATCAAAAAGAAGAGAATAAAACAGCTATAATTCATGCAGATAGAATAGACCCTAAAAATATGACTTTAAATAATGTAATAATTTTTAGATATACTAAAGATAATAAATTTATTGAAAGAATAGATGGAGAAACTACTAAACTTGAAGATGGGTATTGGAAAATTGATAAGGGTATTAAGACTGATAATAATCTTAAAACCTCTCAATTTATAGAGCTACAACTTCCTACTCAACTTACCAGCTCGCAAATAAAAGAGAGTTTTGCTAGACCCGAAACAATATCATTTTGGGATACTTTAAAATTTATTGAAATTATAGATAAAGCAGGTTTTAACTCAAGGAAACATGTAATTTATTTTCATAAAATGATATCTTCTCCTATATTTTTTATAGGTATGGTGCTTCTAGGAGTAGTCTTTTGTGTTAAACCAATAGGCAGACATGGGATTGGTAAAAGATTATTTATTGCTATAATCATAGCATTTGTTATCTTTTTCTTAAATGATGTCATAGCCGCTTTAGGACAAGGTTCTCAAGCACCCGCCTTACTAGCTGCTTGGCTTCCTGCTTTTGTGCCAATATTACTAAGTACAAGTTTATTGCTTTATTTGGAAGATGGATAAATATAAATTGAGTCTAAAATATAATTATATTAAATTTTTTTTCATAATAATATTTCAAATTTTTATTATTTCTACTTCAGTTGCAGATCAGATAGAAACTAAAAATAGTTTTTTAACGGCTAATACTATAAAATATCATGAAGATTTATCATTAATATCGGCAATTGGAGATGTTGAAATAATCAACGGTACTCAGGTTTTAAAGGCAGATAAGTTAACCTATGATTCTAATAAAGACTATATCTTAGCAGAGGGAAATGTAAGCCTAAATGATGAAAAAAATAATATTTATTTCTCAGAAAGAATGGAGCTTCAAGGAGATTTAAAAAAAGGAGTTATTAAAAATTTTAATTCAGTTCTGAGCGATGGGTCACTATTATCAGCAAGCATAATAATAAGGGATGAAGAGAATGGAGATAGACTTGAAAAAGTTAGATATACAAGATGTAAAATTTGCGAACAAGATGAAAATCAATCTCCTATTTGGCAAATAAGAGCATTAAAATCTAAAAGAAATATTAATGAGGGAATTATTAGTTATGAAAATATGCTTTTTGACTTATATGGTCTTCCCATTTTATATGTTCCTTATTTAAGTCATGCAGATCCATCCAAAAAAATTTCATCTGGATTATTAAGTCCAAAATTCAAAAATAATACTACATTCGGATTAAGCTATTCTCAGCCTTATTATTTTTCTTTATCAAAACATAAAGATCTAACTTTAACTCCTACATTAACTAGTAATGAAGGTCCTATTATTGAGTCTCATTATAGATCTCTTAGAAAAAGAGGTTCCAGTGATATAAAAGCAAGTTTTACAAGAGGAAGTCATACTAATATTGATGGTAAAGAAAGTAATAAGTTTAGAGGACATTTTGATGTAAAAATTGCTGAAAGACTAAATACTAAATGGGTAATAGGAATTAATGCTACCAGAGCAAGTGATTTTTCATATATGCAAAGATATAGAATGGGAAATCAGAGTGATTTACACCTTAATCAGAGAATATATTTAACAGGAAGTAATAAAGATTTTTATACTAAAATAGAGGGAATGTATTTTCAACCACTTGATGCTTTTAAAAGTAATAGAAATATTCCACTTATTTTACCAAATATAAAAATGCTATGGAATAAAACTTATGATAATGGAGTTTTAAGAAACATTAGCTTTGATAGCAATATGCTATACAAACCAGATGCATCAAATGCACAAAAACTGTCTTTAAAATCATCTTGGAGTAAGAACAAAATAAGCGCAGATGGGTATATTATAAAATCTAAATTTTCTACTCGCGCAGATATTTACAGAAATAAAAAAACAGATAATTCTAGAATTATAGGAAAATCAGGGACTCACACTAGTTTTAGAGCAATTCCTAAATTTGAAACTATGCTTAGTTTCCCTGTAATTAGTTATTATAAAAATAATTCGTTTCTAATTGAACCTATTGTTCAAGGAATTATAGCTCCTAAAGGAGGTAATCCTGATAATATTCATAACTTGGATAGTATTGATCTTGAATTAAGCGATCATAATTTATTTTCTTCAAATAGATTTCCTGGCTTAGATAGAGTAGAAGAAGGAAGTAAAATTAATATTGGTGTTAAATCTAATTTTGACTTAAATGAACTAGGTGAGTTTAATAGTTTAATAGGACGATCATGGAATTCACTTAATCCTCAAAATGAATATATATCAGGAACTGGGCTAAACAAAAAACTATCTAATATCGTGGGAAATATTATATATGATTATCAAAAAACTTTATTTCTAGGATACCACTTTAGACGAGATGGCTTAAACTTCAGATCTCAACGAGATACATTAAATGTTGAATTAAACACCAGTCCTATAATTGCAAATATTGATTATACTATGATTCGTGATGATCCAGTAATGACACAGACAATATTATCGGAACAAGCTAGGATATCTTTGACATGGAAAATTAATGATAATTGGAGAAGTAATATAAGTCAGAGCAGAGATTTAAGAGATAGCAATTGGGGTAATGCCATTAATAGCTTTGGTTTTATTGAATTTTTTAATGAATGCATAATTGTAAGATTAGAAGCTTCAAGAAAACATCAAAATTTAATTGATATCCCTGATACAACTGAATATTCTATTAGTTTTAATCTAATTGGTTTTTAGATTTTTAGGAAGATTTGCATGTTAATAAAATTTTTTTTACTAATTATTTTTATACTTAATTTTTATAGTAAAGAATCAATATCTCAAGTTTTAGATGAAGCAAATAATTTACTTAGTATTGTTGCAATAGTAAATGATGAGCCAATTACTATGATGGACCTAGACGCTAGATTAAGGCTTATTATTGTTTCTTCTAATTTACCCAATAATTTAGAAACAAGAAACAACTTATCTGGTCAAGTCCTCCAATCATTAATTAGTGAAAGACTTCAACATCAAGAAGCCAAAAAATTAGGAATTAGAGTAACAGATCAAGAAATTCAAAATAATATAAGGTTTATTGAACAACAAAATAATATGGAAGAAAATCAATTAATTGAAACTTTATTTAATAGTGGCGTTCCTAAATCAGCACTTCCTATTAGATTAAAATCTAATTTAATAATGCAAAAGCTATTACAAAATATTATAAGACCAAAAGTAATTATAAATAATAATGAAGTAAATAATGAATATAATAATTTATTAGCTAATGATGGTAAAATAGAATATCAATTTTCTGAAATATCTTTTAAGTTTTCATCATTATCAAAAAAGGAAGAAATAATTTTAATTGCTAACCAAATAAGAAAAAAAATTATTGAAGAAGATAATTTTGATATGATAGGTAAAAGAATTCAAGAAAACGGAACGGGAACATATAAAAACAATGATTGGAAATTAATTAATAAAATAAATAAAGATATATTTTTAAACATAAATAATTTAGAAAAAAATGAAATTTCAGAGTTAGTAATAACTAATACAGGGGTTTCAATTATAAAGGTTGTTGGTAAAAGACAATTTAAAATACCCGAGCTATCACATACGGTAACTGATATTGCTTTTATTAGTTTCGATCTGCCAATTAATAAGAATAAAACTAATTTAGTAGTTGAAGATATAAGAGGAATAACAGAAAATTTAAAGACTTGTGATGAAATGACTGAGATTTCTAAAATTCATGGAAATAAAAGAGGTAAATACTTAGGAAAAATTTTATTAAAGAATTTACCTACTTATTTCATTGAAGAATTAAAATCCTTAAATATTAATCAACCAAGCAAACCTATTATAGCCAGCGACGGAATTTATGTGACTATGATTTGTAAATATAATAAAAAATTGAATCAAGAATTTGCAATAAAAGAAATGATTAAAGATAATATTAGAGATAGATCTACCTCTATTTTAAGAGAGAGGTACTTATTAGACCTAAATAGAAAAGCCCTTATAGATGTTAGAATTTAGTTTATGAATACAGAAATATTTAGAGCTATTAATGAACTTCCTAGCATCTCCTCTACTATAAAAGAATATAATTTAATTGCTAAAAAAAAACTTAGTCAAAATTTTATTTTAGACATGAATTTAACTAATAAAATAGTAAGATTAAGTAGCAGTGTTAAAAATAATACAATAATTGAGATAGGAGCAGGGCCAGGAGCGTTAACTAGGTCAATACTTTTAAACGGAGCAAAAAAAGTAATTGTTATAGAAAAAGATAAAAGATTTTTGAATGCTCTCGAAATATTAAATACTGCTTCCAATAATAGGGTATTTATAGAGAATACAGATGCACTTAAGATGAATTTTAAACTATTAATGAAAAAACATGATGTAAATCAAGCAGAAATAATTGCTAATCTGCCCTACTCAATAGCTACTAAACTACTTTTAAACTGGATACCTTTTCCAAAAGGAATTAATAAAATGACATTAATGTTTCAAAAAGAGGTGGCCGAAAGAATTGTTGCAAAACCTGGTTCTAAAAAATATGGAAGACTATCTATACTATTAGGTATAATGACTGATTCTAAAATTCTAATGAATATTTCACCTTCAGCCTTTAAACCAAAACCAAAAATAAGTTCTTCAATTATTCAAATAAAACAAAAAAAGTTAAATAAACATTTTGATAAAATAATTTTAGAAAAAATTACTCAAATATTATTCAATAAAAGAAGAAAACAAATTAAATCTTCCTTATCTAAATTTGGTGATCCAATTAAAATATGTAATTTATTAAATATACAACCAAATCAAAGGCCAGAAGAATTAACACTAAAAAATTATGAAAAGCTCGCCTACATAATATCTAATTATCAAGACTTATAGTTCTAACAAACTCTCCCAAACCAATTTGCCTTATCCTTTTCATCCTTTCAGAATGAAGTATACCTAAAACAGTCTTCACGCTTGCATTTAAATCCTCATTAATTATAACATAATCATATTCTGCCCAATGAGTTATTTCTGAAGTTGCTTCTCCCATTCTTTTTTTAACTATCTCGTTAGAATCTTGGCCTCTTTTTTTTAATCTACTTTCTAATTCTTGTTTAGATGGAGGCAATATAAAAACAGAAACAATATCCTCGCCCATTTTCTCTCTAAGCTGCTGAGCTCCTTGCCAGTCAATATCAAATAATAAATCTTTACCTTCATTAATTTTAGTTTCTACTAGCGATTTATCAGTACCATAATAATTATCAAAGACTTTAGCATGCTCTATGAATTCATTTTTATTTAACTTATTATGGAATTCATTTATTGAAACAAAATTATAATCTATACCAGAAATTTCATTGGGTCTTTTTTTTCTTGTAGTGGTGGAAATTGACAAAGATAAATTTTTATCTAAATTTAGTAATACTTTGCATATGGAACTCTTCCCAGCTCCTGAAGGGGAAGATAAAACCAACATTACGCCTTTATTTTTTCTTAGGGTTTTCATTTAATTTACTATAAATATAAAACGATAATTAAACAATTTTATTTTTTATATACTCTTTTAATATTTTTTAAATGTTCTTTATAAGTTTCCGAAAAGAGATGACCTCCATTGCCATCTGCCACAAAATAAAGGTTTTCACTTTTTTCAGGGTACAATACTGCATAAAATGATTCTATACCGACATTACATATTGGAGTGGGTGGCAAGCCATAAATTATATATGTATTCCATTTGTGGCTAATTAATAAATCACTTTTTTGTAATGGTTTTTCTTTATAAACAGTTTTATTTATTCCATAAATTACTGTTGGATCAGATTGTATCTTCATCCTTATTTTTAATCGATTTAAAAATACAGAGGCTATTTTAGGTTTTTCTTTACTTAATTTTGCTTCTGCTTCTACTATTGATGCTAAAATAAGCACTTCTTTTTGACTATTAAGAACTTTATTTGTTTTCCCCTTATATTCTGCATATATTTTGCTATATTCCTCATTAGCTTTATTCTTCATAATTTCTAAAAGATTTTTGATTTTGGTATCTTTAGATATAAAGTATGTACTGGGAAAAAAATCACCTTCTTCATAGTTATCAAGACTTTTAAAATCGGGAAAATATTTTTGCAGCAAAGAATGAATTTGTTTATTTGAATAACACTCAGGAATAATAATTTTATATAATTTTACATAATTTTTATATAGCTTATCTAAAATATCTCTATTGGTAGTTTCTGAATTAAATAAATATTCTCCTGCCTTAAGTGATTTTGATTTACCAGAAAGAAAAGAATAAACTATAAAGGCGTATTTGTTATTTATAATATTACTATTTTCTAAAATACTGACAATTTCAAATAATGAACTTGATTTAGGTATTTCAATAGTAATATTTTTCTTTAAATTAGAATATTCATTTGGATATAAAAGGACTAATTTTAACAAAAATATACATAAAAATACAATAATTGAAATTATTAAAAATTTATATTTTATTATCTTAAACTTTTTAATTAAATTATTTAACCTTACCTACAATTAAAGAAGCATTTGTACCTCCAAAACCAAAAGAATTAGATAATGCCATATTAACTTTTTTTTCTTTTGCCTTAAGAGGAACCAAATCAATACCATTAGCACCGCTACAAGGATTCTCTAAATTGAGCGTAGGAGGTATTATATCGTTATATACACTAAGTATAGAAAATATTGCTTCTACGGCGCCAGCAGCGCCTAACATATGCCCTACAGAGGATTTTGTAGAACTGATAGACAAATTTGAAATATTCTCTTGAAATAATTTTTTTACAGCTCCTAACTCTATTTCATCCCCTAAAGGTGTTGATGTTCCATGAGCATTAATATAATTTATTTCATTTATAACTAAACCTCCGTTTATGATTGCAGCTTGCATAGCTCTATATCCACCATCTCCATCTTCGGCAGGAGCAGTAATATGATAAGCGTCGGCAGATAAACCATAACCTAATATTTCAGCATAAATTTTTGCTCCCCTAGATTTTGCATGCTCGTAATCCTCTAAAACTACACAGCCAGCTCCTTCACCCATAACAAATCCATCTCTTCCTTCATCCCAAGGTCGAGATGCAGATGTAGGATTTTCATTATAACTAGTTGATAAAGCTCTTGCTGCAGCAAAACCACCAATACCTAAACGCGTAATAGCAGCCTCTGATCCTCCTGCCACCATAACATCTGCTTCATTAGCTCTAATTAATCTAGTAGCATCTCCAATTGCATGAGCCCCAGTAGAACAAGCAGAAACAACCGATAAATTTGGACCTTTAAACTTATTTCTAATCGATACTTGCCCAGAAGCTAAATTTATTAAACATGAAGGGATGAAAAAAGGGCTTAATCTTCTTGGTCCTTTTTCTTTTAGAACTAATGTGGCTTGCTCAATAGTAGAAAGTCCTCCAATACCAGAACCTATTAAAACTCCTGATCTGAATGAATCTTCGTCACTTTTTGCTTCCCATTTACTATCTTTAATGGCTTGATCAGCAGCATCAATAGCAAATAAGATAAATCTATCAACTTTTCTTTGCTCTTTTAATTCAAGACACCTGTTAGGATCAAAACCATCCTCTTGTTCTGCACTAGGTACATGTCCAGCTATTTTTGCAGGTAAATCCTCAACATCAAAGCCTTCTATCTTACTAATACCAGACTCAGCACTTATTAGCTTATCCCAAGATTTATTAACGGATCCTGCAAGAGGAGTAACTAGTCCTAAACCAGTAACAACTACTCTTCTCATAAAAATAAATCTCCCAATTAACTAAAGATTAAGAATTTTGACTCTCTATAAAGCTTATAGCGTCCTTTACAGTAGTAATTGTTTCTGCAGCATCATCTGGTATTTCAATACTGAATTCTTCTTCAAATGCCATAACTAGCTCAACTGTGTCCAAGCTATCAGCTCCCAAATCATCTATAAAACTAGAATTTTCAGTAATTTTATCTTTTTCAACACCTAGATGTTCCATTACTATATCAATTACTCTTTCAGAAATGTCACTCATTTATTGTATTCCTCATTTAAGTTATAAAACTATAATTATTTATGTTCTCACAAATTATTTATATATATTCAAGTATTTTTTTTCTTTTTAATAATAATTAAAAAATAATAATATATCTATACTTTTTAGATCATAGCTAAACCACCATTTAAATGAATTGTGGAACCGTTTATATAAGATGCTTCATCAGAAGATAAATAAACTGCTGCCGCTGCAATATCTTCTGGCAGACCAAATTTTCTTGAAGGAATTTTTTCTAGTAATGCATTTTTTTGATCTTCATTTAATGCATCAGTCATCGAAGTTTTAATAAAACCAGGAGCTATGCAATTTACAGTAATGTTTCTGCTAGCTACTTCTAAAGCCAATGATTTGGTCATACCTACTAACGCTGCTTTTGACGCAACGTAATTAGATTGACCTGGATTACCTGTAAAACCAACTACAGAACTTATCTGAATGATTCTGCCAAATTTTTTTTTCATCATATTACGCATTACAGATTTAGATAGAAAAAATGATGCATACAAATTAGTAGCTAATACGTCATCCCACATCTCTTCTGACATTCTCATAGCAAGTTGATCGTAAGTTATACCGGCGTTATTAACTAAAATATCTATATTACCAATTTCTTTTTCTACATTGCCTACTAAATTCTTTAAGTCTTCTCTTTGTTTTAAGTTACATATAACCTGACTATAAGACATAGAGGATTTTTTATTAATATTATTTAATTTATCCTCATTAGTTCCAGTGATACATACTTTTGCTCCTTGTTTATTTAAAGCAAAAGCTATAGCCTCTCCAATTCCTCCAGAGGCCCCCGTTACAAGCGCAGTTTTATTTTCTAAATTGAACATTAAATTTTGTATATATTAAATTCATCTAACTCTCAAGAATATTAATATAATTTTCAATATTAGCTATATTTTGAATTGAGTTAGAATTCACTGATTTATTAATTCTTTTTACTAAACCTGATAAAACATTACCTGAACCTAGTTCTATAAAATTTTCTGCTCCTAAATCGCACATTTTATTAATACTTTCTCTCCATCTTACTGTGCTAGTAATTTGTTCTATAAGACTTACTTTTATCTTATTTATCTCAGTTAATGGTGCCGCAGAAACATTATTAATTAAAATTAATTTTGGACTTGTTATTTCTAGGTCGTTAATAAATTTTTCCATATTTTCTTTTGCTTTTTCCATTAATCTACAATGAAAAGGGGCACTAACTGGCAATTTGATTGCTCTTTTTATTCCTAAAGACTTATGATCATTAATTACATTATCAACAACAGTGTTATGTCCAGAAATTACAAATTGTCCAGGTGCATTGTCATTCCCAATATCAATAATCTCATCATTTTTTACATAAATAGATCTAATTTCTTCAATTATATTGATATCTACACCAATTAAAGCAGCCATGGCTCCAATATTTACTGGAACAGCATTCTGCATAAATTCCCCTCTTAATCTTAATATTATAGCTGCATCTCTAAGTCTAATAGATCTCGCGCTAACTAAAGCTGAATATTCCCCTAGAGAATGCCCAGCAGTAAATTTACCAATTTCTGATAAATTCTTACCAAGCATGTCTTCTATCACTCTTACTATAGCAAAAGAAACAGTCATTAAAGCTGGTTGAGTATTTATTGTTAATTTTAATTCCTCTTCATCACCATTAAATATAATACGAGATAAATTAATAGATAAAGCATCATCAACCTCTTGAAATACTTCTTTAGCAACTTGGAAATTATCATATAAATCTTTTCCCATTCCAACCCTTTGTGATCCTTGGCCAGGGAAAATAAATGCATTAGTCATAAGTAAATCCTTTAAAAAATATTTAAGTATTGATAAAATTTTAAACTAATTATTGTTATCTTTATACTTTTTTTTATAACTTATTCATAAGAAAGCTTGCCTAAATAGTAATTTTAGGTTACGTAAACTCTCCATATAAGTTAAATTTGAATGAGAAAGACAAAACATGGCATTTTATGAAAGTATATTTATTGCACGACAAGAACTAGGCGAAAAAGAATTAGAAAACACTGTAGATAATTTTAAAAATATTTTAGAAAAAAATGATGCTAATTTAGTTGATACAGAGTCATGGGGATTAAGAAATTTAGCATATAAGATTGAAAAAAATAAGAAAGGACATTATGTAGTCTTAAAAATTGATGGTAATGGCTTAGCAATACAAGAATTAGAAAGAAATATGAGAATAGATGAAAATATAATAAGGTATTTATCTTTAAAAACAGAAGAAATAAATACTGAGCCTTCTATTTTAGCAAAAAAATCATCGGAAAATTAATTAAATTATAGTAGGAATTATAGGAGTAGTATTTTGCAAAAAGATAATAAAAAATTTGAGGATAACGATTCTACTGGATCTAAGCCTTTTTTTAGAAGAAAAAAAACTTGTCCATTTAGTGGTCCAGAAGGAATACCTATAGACTTTAGAGATACTAGAACATTAAGTAAATTTGTGTCCGAAAGAGGTAAAATTATTCCAGCTAGGATAAGTGCTGTTTCCGCACCCAAGCAAAGAAAACTAGCACAAGCTATTAAAAGAGCTCGAGTTTTAGCTCTTATTCCATATCTTGAAAGATAAAGTTTTTATATAGGATTGTTTAATGCCGTTTAAGGCTATATTAAATTCTTTAATAGCAAGTTTAATATCATGTTTATTTGCTGTTGGCTTTAAATATTTAGGAATCTATTTAATAGTTTTATCTTATTTTTCATCTTTACCAATATTTATTTCTGCTTTTTATTTTGGGTCAGCTGGAATATTTTTAACCTCAATATGTAGTATTTTCATAATAACCTCTATTACATCTTTTTATGTTGGAATATTATTTTTTATTACAAATATACTACCTGTTACTTTAATAATATTTGAAAAAGCAAAAAATAAGCTTAGTTATCTTAATTTTATATCTAAAATTACTCTTATCAATTCAGTATTTTT
>CEUL01135977.1_pt1 | contig 24610 bp, 47 predicted proteins | sample 427021 | NCBI WGS metagenome assembly CEUL01 (sample SAMEA2622800, study PRJEB7988) | marine metagenome | isolation source: saline water (ENVO:00002010), including | reverse complement strand
AATAATATAATGAGTATATATGGTAAAGCAGCACAATTTTTAGGTAAAGCAAAAGCCTCTAGTGGTTTTGGTTTTGTGCCTAAAGCTAAGCAAGCTGCTAAAAAAATGTATGGATATGGTAGAGAAAACCCTGGTCAAGCTGCTGGATTAGGCGCAGTTGGATTAGGATTAGGGGCTATGGCAAGTACCTTACCAGATTATAATGAAATGGAAGGAATGGCAAATTCTGAAGATGCTAAAGTTTTTAAAGCACATACTGAAGCATGGCTTCGGCTTACTGAATTTCCTGGAGCATTTGACAAAAGAAGATGGAATTGGAAAAAAACAACAGATGTATTTATGCAAGACCCAGATTATATAGAGTTTTTAAAAGCACAAACAATTGAAGATAAATATAATATCATTAAAGATAAATTACATCCAGCTTTTGATGGCTCACAACCACAAGAAATTATGAGTACAATATCTAACAGGTTAAGGAGATAATTATGAAAAAAGATATTAGAAAGATATTAAGAAATACTAAAGTTTTGTCACCAGTAACACCTTACTATTTAAAAGGTATTGCTAGTGCAAAAGATGTAGTTAAAAAATTTATGAATAAACCTAGCTTTACAGATAAGCTAAAGTAAATGTTTAAAACTAAGGTAAGGATAAATATTAATGAACTTAATAAATACATTAAAGATGCTATTAAAAAAATGCGTCTCGATATTAAACGTAATCAGAACGAAATTAGATCTCTTCGTTCGAAAATACATACGTTAAACAAAAAAATAAAAGGAGAATGATATGAGTTTTGGAATGCCTCAAGGACCTTTAGATCCAAGAGTAACAGCAGAAAGGCAGAATGAAAGCATTGAAGCAATTCAAGCTGTTATACAAGCGATTTCTCAAGGTCAAGATTTAAATTCATTTGATCCTAAAGCTATAAGTGCTGCAAAGCATCAAGTAACTAACAGAGCAAATGAACTAAGTAATATGATAAATTCAACTAGCCTACCTCCAAACGTAACTCGTGAAATGTTACGTAATGAGTTAGATATGTATCAAGGCTTTGCTGATAAATTAGCTGAAGATGATCCTGAGTTTGCTGGATTAATGGATGCTGCTTTTATAGGTGCTGGTATATATGTAGGTGCTAAATATGGCCCTATGGCAGCAGCTAAAGCAAAAACAGGAGCACAAGCTGCTTATGGTTTTGTTAAAACAAAAGTAGGAGGTGTTCCTTCTTATGCTGCTCCAGCAGTAGACGCTGTTAAAGGTGCTTATGGAGCTGCAGCAGGATACGCTAGTCCTTATTTTCAACAAGCTGGACAATATGCAAGATCAGGTTTAGGTTCTGTAGCAGATTATGCTAGTAGAGGAGCTTCTTACGTTACAAGTCCTGAATTTTCTCAAAGTATGGGAGATATGAGACAACGTGCAGGAAATTATGGTCAAAGAACATTTGGCTATGGTAAACAAGTTATGGGAGCAGCTGGTAAAGCTATACGTAGAGCACTTAAACTGCCCTTCTAGTGGATTTTATAGCTCTTCTTGAACAGTTTGGAGTTCCTGTAGTGGTAGCTCTAGCTTTCGGTTTCTTTATTTGGAAACAAAATAAGTTTATACAAGATGAACTTATGGAAGAGCTAGATGAACGATTTAAAAGATTAGAGGGTATTGTTATCAAGCTTATTGATCAACAGAAATTAATGCAAATGGATATTAAGGAATATAAAGGTGCATTACGCATGTTTATAAGGTTACTAAAGCAGTTTAAAAAGTGACACAATTTGATATATTAATGATAACATTTGCACTTCTTTTAGGATTTTATTTAGATAATTATGAAGCTCATAATCCTTGTCCAGAATACTGTAAAATCAATCATAATCATAGAATAAAAAAAGGGACCTAAGTCCCTCTTTTCTTTTCGACGTTATTCTTCTTTATTTTTCACATAGAAAGCCATAAACATAGCTCCTATGATGAAACCTGATATAAACATCATTTAGACCTCCTAAAAACTCTTTCAATAGCCTGGCTTAATTTATCATCTAAATTGTCAGGTATATCTATCGTTTTTCGCTCTGTTTGTTTTTTGATATTTTTAGGTTCTTGAACAGACTTAGGTTTAACAAGAGAATCTTCACCATAGTTCTCTTTAAAGTATTCTTCAATTTCTTCTCTGTATTTTTCAACGCCATTACTGTATACTGAACTAAGTAATTGCTCAAGATATCTTAGTTTTTCGTAAGTCATAATTACCTCCTAATTATGCTTCTCCGCTCTCCTCATCAGATATTATTGAATCTAACTTGTATAGATTGGAGTCAATTAAAGTTTCTTTGTGATAAACATCTATATTAACATCACCAGCTATTTCATCACATTTAATATTAAAATAATCACTACTAAATTCCCAGTTATTAGAACCTACTATTGAGATAGTTTTATTAAGAATATCAATATAATGTTCTCCAATATCACTATCTCCTATTAAATCATATAGAACGATTCTTAAGGTATTTAGTTCCCGTGTTATTTCACTTTTAGTCATTTAATTAACTCTATCCATTTGTCTAAATCTAATACAACATATGGTTTTGTCCTATTCTTTTTAACAACAAGTATAGGTACATATTCACCAGCATTACTTTCAGTTTGCTCTAAGAATTTCCATATTTGTATTCTTTCTTGATTTTTACATTCAAAACTATAAGGTATTAGTTTTCTTGCAGCAGGAGTAAGAATTATGTCTTCTCCTGTCATACCCATAGTTTGAGATTTAATATCATCTTCATGAAGGCTAGGGAAAGCCTTACGTAACTTATCTCTAAGACAGTTTTGTAAGGCTCTTCCTTTAGCTTTTACTGATCTAGGTTTCACGGGAGTAAGTGTTTCCATATAGAGATTCCTACAGAACCACTAATTGGTCCTACACCTAATGTAATCTCTACGTGATTACCTTTTAATCTACAATATGATATTCCTATTAGAAACATACGGAGGAGTATCATGTTCTGTGCTATCATATCGTTTTCTTCTTTTGTGCGTATTTGACATAGCCATTTTATCATTTCATTACCTCGAATTGAAAGTTATTAAAGTTGAATTTACAAGCTAGGTTGAAACCTGTTTCATCCCTAGATGCTAAAGACTTTATAATTCGCTTATTAGACATATCTCTATCACCCATAATACCGATGATTTTGTCTGCTTTTTGTTCTATAGCTGAATTACCTTTAGCACTATGGACATCTAAAGTATCTCCATAGCTTGCTCCTTTACTAATGTGACTTACACCTATTATAATAACATTATTGTTTTGTGCTATTTGCTTTAAACCATTAACAATTTTCTCAGTCTTTAAGAATGAGTCATTATTATAGTTTACTCTAATAGCGTCTATAGTATCTACTACTACTATTTTAGGATTAACTTCTGTTATAACATCACTCATTGAGTCTATTTCTGGACTCACTGTCATGATATTGATATGGTCAATAGATCTCTGTAGCTCTTTGATCTTATCAAGTTCCTTATCCATGAATAATCTATCGATTTCATATTTCGTTAAACCATTTGCTATTTGCAGAAATCTTCTAAATATCAACGTATCATGAACTTCTAATGATAGATATAAAGAAGAGAATCCTTTCAATGATGCTACTATATTTTGTATGAATGCAGTTTTTCCTAATTTGGTATCACCTATTAATACACCAAGTTCCCCTGGGTAAAATATGTAATCTGTCTTTAGGTCGTATAAGTCCTTTAAATTGAAACTAGATTCTGTAAAATCTGTTTGTATAAAGTCCATATACTTTTCAACTAATTCATTAGAACTGAATACTTCTAAACCGTAATCTCTATGTTTATAGTATTTGCATAATGGATCACAGAACTCTACCATAAATGGATCGTTGCAGCTATATCTATAGTTTTTATCAAATACATCGTCTACTATCCTAAGCAATTCATGCTGTTCTAGTGACGGTACTGATGCTTTAGATAAAGCTAAACAAGCATTTCTGTTCATCCCCATTCTTTTATATGCACTTACCATACGTAACAATAGATTATGTCTTCGACCAGACTTGTTAGCAGTATACATTTTCTGTACGCAAGTTACATTGCCATTGTATTTACCATTTGCTACTTGCTCTCTTTCCACTTGCAATTCAGGTTTCTTTGGAATAACGATACTTTGTTTCCAATTAATCTCAGGCTCTTCTTGTAACCAAGGTTTATTAATATCCCTAAACCATTGTTTACTAGCCTTTTTCATAATATCTTCATATTTAAATTCAGATATTTCCTGTATTGTTAGTGGTATTTTATAACGCTTGCTTTTCATATTATAAGAATAACCTACCCGCATTAGTCTGCCTTTATCATAAACGTTATCTATATCTTTAAACTCTTTATGTAAAGTTGCTTTAACTACTGCTGGTAAATCAGGACTAGGTTCAAAGCCGAAATAATCAGGTATTTCTACATGAAATCCTGTACCACTAAACCATATACGAATATGTTCATCTGGTATATCTCTACTTGTTAGATCATCTATAAAATAGCCTAATCGGCTCAATAAATGGTCTCCTGTGTCCTTTTTCTTATCTATATCAAAGGTAAGCTTATCTAGAGCATAATAACCACGATAAGAGCGTATTGTACCTTTATCTCTAAAATGTTCTATAGCAGAATCATCTAGTAAGAATAAGCTACGATACAGCTCTGTCTCGGGTTTTATGTATTTATTCAGATCTTCAACGGGAATAACTATACCTCGATTAGAAACACTGCCTACGGCTAGTTCTATTACTCGGTTATTATTTTCCATGTTGTCTCCGTTTTACTATCTGTTACTTCTTTTATTTGATCAATATCCACCTTAACATATTTCTCTTCTTGTCTAATCTTTCTCCAAGCTCTTGAATATGTTGATGGATTATGGATTTTATCATAGTAAAGCTTACCATAGTTAACCAATTCACTTTCCAGTTCATGACTAGCTACAGTAAGCTCTCCTGATTCAATCCTTTCTTTTAACCAAAGCAGGATTATCTCTTCGCAAGTTGGTGTTCTCAACTATACAGGGATATCTTTAACTTCATCAAACTCTTGAACATCAAAACTTCCCATGCCTTCCTCATTACTGAGATAATCCTTTACATAGTTGTTCTGAACAGCATCTTTAAATGCTGTCTTTAAGTCTTCAGGGTTTGAATCAGCTGCAGCTACTTGCTGCCAGTCTCTCCATCTGTTAGATCCATCTTGCTTTGTTTTAGTAGATTTATAAGATAAACGTTTAAATGTTTGTCCTACTATACCACCTTCTATTCCATCAGGCAATTGATTACCTTGGACTCCACTATTCTTATCTAGCATTACTTTAATACCTAAAGCATCTAGGAATAGTTTAATCTTATAGGCTGTTCTCCAACCTATAACATTACCGCTAACATCATCTACTTTAAATTGACCTCCAATATAGAAATCTGGAAAGAATCCCTTTCCTATATCTAATTTCATATGTAGGCTTATGTCATCTGCTGATGTTTGCCAGCTTTCTTGGACTCCATATTTAATCTCTATTGAGTCTACTTTTACATTTTCTACTGATATGTTGTCACCAGTTCCACCACCAGTGTCAACATCTGATAAGTATTTCATACCCATTATCTAGCTCCTTGTCTTTGTTGATTTGTTATTCCTCTCGCTAATGAACTCTCAGCATCATCATCTATTTGTGCCATATTTAATATAGCAGCAAGAGAATATCTTCTCCCATAAGTGATAGCTGATCCCATAGCTTGAGGGTCTTTCTTTACCAATGGTATATCTAAATGACTTGTGATAAACTGACCTGATTCATGCATTAATGTAGTGCATACTCTACAGGTAGTATCACTTGATTCTGAAAACCATTGTGTTACCGCTAAACCATTCTTTGCTAATGCTTCTTTACTTGCTTCTATAATAGATGCTAAATCAGCATATTTAGACTTAAAGAATGGATTACTAGAGCCTTTCTTAGCACCTGATACTTCAGCTTGAACTTTACATAAAGCTTTAGCAAGCTCACTGATTTGTTCAGACTGAATAGGTGTATGATGGCTCCTATGATTATTAGTAATTGTATTTATATCATTCATTTTCTAGCTCCTTAATGTACTTTATTTTTAACTAATTCTTCAAACAATTCTTTAGCTTTTCTAGGTTTAAAATATAAATCTCTTTCTATTTTCATACCCATAGGTAGCTCAAGCTCTTTTAATTCATTTAAATCAAAAGAACCTACCTCTACTGCAAATAAATCTACGATTCCCCAGCAGTAATTATCTTCAGGTGATTTATTCATTAAATACCAAGTTCCTTGTCCTACAGGATTAAAGAACTTAGCTACAACATTTTGATCCATATCAGATCCTAAGTCGTATTGTTTTTCTGCTTTAGTTTTTATTTCTTTTGTTAGTAGTTCCATGCGTTCTCCTTATTCTTGTTTATATATATTTTAATAGCTTTAATTGCAAATATCAGTGCTGCTATATACATAACTGACTTTACAATATAAAGTATATCAAATAATATCGTGTCCATGTCTGCTCCTTTAGTTATTATGTAAAAAAAAGAGGACATAGCGTATTATGAGACTTAACATCTCTACACTGTCCTCTCTTTTATTTTGCCTAAACCCTATCTCTGCTATATAAGCCTTCGATGGATTGGTTACTTTTCAGGTATTAGGACTTATTTTAATCGAAGAACCTGTCAGGATAATTTACTTGCATACAATTATCTTCCATTTCTCCATCTCTTGCAAAAGCTTTACCTTCAAACCCCATACCTTCTTCGGTATATTCTAAGGTAAACTTTAACAATCTATACTTTTCAGTAACTTTCTGAAGCCAAGGCGTTGGTGGTGACCAAGCTGTATCAAAGCTGACGTGTAACTCGTTTTCTGTATCATAGTTAGTTTCACTTTCACCAGCATTCCACTTTGTTCCCCAATTATCAATTGACCAGTTGTACCAGTCTTTATGACCGTACATCTTTTCATTTAATAATGCTTTCTCACCTTCTTCTATTTCAGATTTAGTTACTTCTTTTTCCATAGCTTTAAGAATTTTAAGTCTTTTAACATAAGTATCGTCTCCTTTCTTAAAGCCATAATGTTTAGGAGCAAACTGATATCCAGCTATTTTATCTATTTCTGTATAGTCGTCTTTAGTTTTAGCTAATAGATATGCAATTGCTCTATCTGTTGTTGATCCTGACGTTATTCTTAATGATTCAGGCATAGGCACTGCTCCATTAAATGTTAATACTTGTGTATCATTATCTTCACCTAGATCTCTGAAGTTTTCTTTCTTAAATCTTAACAGTTCAGCTTGAGCTTCTAATTGATTTTTTTCAATTTCTTCTGGATCTTTACTCCATTCACCTTCAGCTTCTACTGTTAAATTATTATAGCACCAATTTGGCATATCATTTCTCCTTATTTTTGTTATATTCTTCTAATTCTACTTTATTGTAGCAATCTAGACAACTTGCACAAAACTCCCATTCATCATAATGATCATCTCCATAATGCTTATAAAGTATAGGTTCTCCACAACATTCTGTTACTATCATAGTATTCCTCCTTTTTAATTATTAGCAATTCCTGCAACTTCCAGCCAGGCAATATGCATACCATATGTAAACAAACAAGGACAGTCTCCGAACTGTACTGTTTTGATTTGTGTAAATAACGGCGTATTTACAGGAGTTTTTATGCTATTGCTAAATCTTTGAGACGAACCATAGTTATTTCGTGGCCAGTATGAGTGATCTTCATGTCGTCTCCGTACACATTGATAGAGTTACTGTTAGCTGCTGGCACAGAGCTCATCTTTGTCTATCTAGTACATTAGACCTTACCACCTGACATTATTCCGCCTTTACGATACGGTGCCTTGTGTTGGTCATAAGTTTAATCTTTGGGGAGCGACCTTTTTATGTTACTCAAGCTTGTAACGCCCACTCCCTCGGCTTCATTTATGAGAGCCTCACATATTCCTCTCAGGACATTTAATATGGATTGAACATTTCCATAACCTTTACAGGCTTATCTACAGGACCAGTTATTGGCTCTCAATTTATAGAAAAGCTTTTTTTTCGTTTAATGGTAGTGCTTAATGTCTGTCCGCTACTAGTAACAGATTTGTATAATACCCTTATAAAACTAGTATCACTTGGGATTTACATAAGCGTTTCGTTCATCAAGTTCCTGGAATAAACTTAGTGTAACTTCTCAGGACTGCCACTAAACTAGTTACATACTTTTCTAATTTAATTGGGAAGTATCTTTTCGACGAGATATTCCTCACAATCAATCAATTAATGTATTTTTATTTTAAATTAGTTAATTAATTGTTTAGCATTACTTCCCAAACTTGTATATAATTCTAGAACCTAGGCTGTCTGAAGGAGAATCCCAGGTTATGCCACGCTAATGGCTTATAGACAATTTACCTAGCTCGTAGATATTCATCTCCTGGTTTAAGTTTCTGTGGCTGCTCGTGAAGAACTCTGAATCGAATCCATGGCTTACTATTCAGTTGAAGTTTCGTGAGTGCATTTTCCTCGCTTAAACCTGTCTTCATACTTAACATTATAAAACCAGCTTGTCAAATACTGGGCTAACATATAACATCTTGTATTATTACACAAAAAAAAGAGAAGACTTTCGTCCACGGGACTTGCCCATGAGGCTTTTAGCCTTCTCTTTTCTTACTCACATCTACGCTACAGCCGCTCGATTATGTTAGTGTAGCTCATTACGGTACCATTGGCGACATCAATGATGTGAATTTTTGCCTTCTCCTAAGATCCTTTTAGATGCTCTATTAAAGCATCATGTTCTGCTTTAGCTTGATTTCTTAAAGCTATTCTTTTCTGTCTTTCTTCATTCTTTCTTTTTAATCTATCCTTTACTATATAAGCGTCTCTTAAATATTGCATTACAGTTAGCTTATCTACATTACGATAGTTTTCTAAATCATAGCCCATTTCATAGCCTACATCTTCAAGCCAATCAATCAGAAAGTCTTTTTGTTTTCCCATACTATCTCCTTTTATTTCTGCCATAAGCATCAAATAAGTTAGCTTGACTACCTTCCCAAAATTCGTAGCCTTGTTTTTTCATTTCTTCTACCGTTTCTTCAGTTAGCAGCATTGTTACCCAGTTTGAAAACTTATTACCTCTGTATTTGTAGCGTTTCTTCACTTAAAATACTGGTAATGTTTCTGATTCACCTACAGCTAATGCTCCACCGTCATTTCCTTCGTCATCTGCCATAGGAAATATCCAAGTTCCGTCATCTAGCTTTAAACAGACTGGTCTTGAATGCCAGCCTATACCTTCTGACTCACCTTCAGTCATCCATTCTATTGCTACTATTTTCTTATTTAATAGAAGTTTATCTGCTTTCTTACGCCAGTATTGATGTGCATCTTTACTCATTATCTTTCCTCCCTATTAGTGTATTTACTATAACTACAATAGCGTCTGAAAAATCTTTAATAGTGCTTTTATATTCGTCTAGTAAGTCTTCAACAGTTCCTTTTAAAAGCACTTTTCTTTCGTTATTTCTTACGCACATTAATGATATCCATTGCTCGTCATTAGCTGTTCCAGCTATTTCGTCATCATACTCTTCAGGACCTTCTGATTTAATAAGATCGCTTATTTTTACTTTGTATTGATCTTTATATTTAAAACAACTTAATATTTCATCAATATTTATATAAGTTCCACTTTTATCTTCAACAAGTTTCATTAATCTGTGCTTATAAATCATTATCTTTCCTCCTCATTAGTTTCCAATTACCTTCCACTAGTAGTTTATGTTCTATTTTATGCATAACATCAAGTAATGATAGCTCACCGTCTTCCCATAAATCTTCAGCAGGTACTTCTTCCCATTTATCTGCTTCATCTTGAAGCTTATGCAAAAGCATGTCTTTATCAAGTCTTATTTTTTCTTCAGGACTCATTATTTTCCTCCTCATAGCAGTTTATACAGATCATTGTAAAGTCATCATAATCATGAACTTCTTCAATATCTGTATCTATAAATTTATCACAACCAAAACAATATATTATACTCATAACTCCTCCAATTTATTATGTAAATAAAAGAGAGCAGACACTCACTTGGAGTGTTTATACTATGACTGATATTGTATAAGGTAGGTTAGAATGTCTGCTCATATTTCTCTTACTTAACTGTTTTAACTATTACTTCTACTGTGCCTTTAAGCGTTCTCATTGCATCAAGGATCTTGTTTAATTCTATGGTAGATATGTTATTAGCCGTATGCATAACTTCACCTGTATAGGTGTTTATTACTTGTATATCATGCTTTGGACGATTCGTTACCTCTCTTACTACCTTAGACCCTATGAAACCAACTAAATTTAACGCTTTACCTAAAGCCCAGCCTAATTTACTTACTGCCCTCGCTGTTGTTGCTTTCATCATTTATCTCCTTCTGTTGATTTTTGAACTTTTTAAAGTCTTCTTTACTATTTTTATAGTAATCTAAAACTTCCATGATCTTATCTACAGGAATTGGCATTTGTTTAAATGTTACCGCTTCTGCACTATAATCTATATATGCAATTTCTTCGTTTCTAGTTACGCTATAATTTAAAACTAGTCCATTATCATTAAATGATACCAGTGGTTTATCATTACTTTTGTCGTTCATATTCACTCCTTTTTAGTGTGTTAATTTACAAATTTACAGCCGTATTTACAATGTAATTTATCTCATTGTCAGAGGCTTTAATTGCTGTATCTCTTATATACATTACAGCATCCTTTTTCCCTAATCCAGCTTTTTTACAAAACCTATCAAATATATCAATAGGTATCTCAGCTGTATAGTTTATTACTATCTTTTTCATTCTTCATCCTCCTCAATTTCGTATTCATGTGTATTATCTTGCATCCAGTTTGTCCAGCAATCTCCATTTCCACATAACATATTCTCTGTATCATATTCATATGTGTAATAGTTTGCATAGAATACATCTGTAAGCTTTTCATCACAATAATAACATTTATATTTACTCATCTTGATCTCCTCGCTTTGCTTCAGCTTCTTCATATATTTCTTCTGAAATATTCTTTAACCAAGTTATAGGCTCTTTTATATGGCTTATAATAGAACATACTGTTTCTTCAAGCCTATCTAATCGCCTTTCTATATCACTTTCAGATTCTTTTTGATGATTAAGCTCTACCTCACATTGATTTAAATCTTCAAATAAATCTTGTATTTTTCTTAATAATTCCTTTCTAGTTTCATACATAATTACACTCCTTTCTTTAGTTATGTTATTACAGGATAAATGTAATAACATAAAAAAAAGAGAAACTATAGAGTGGCTTTTTACATCATGGCTCTAAATAATTAGGCATAGCTGAATACACCACTCCATAGTTGTAAAGAGAGAGACCACGCTTGCTAGTCCGCCACATTTGACTAGTTTTGTTCGGCAATTTTCTAACGGATGGTGGTTTTAGCCGTAACTCTCTCTTTAAATATATACTAAAAAAGAAAGAGGACATAAGTCCTCTCTCTTAAAGCGATTACTTAGCTTGAAGCATGGTAATCAGATCGTTTGATAACTCTGATGAATTATCTTGCTTAAACTGCATATAAGCAATAAAGCCTTGATTAGAAGATGTAGCTCTGAACTCCCCTTGGCATTTACTTAGCTTATAATGCTTGCTAGCCATAAGTTCTGTCCAACCCTCATCTTTCTGATAAACTGCGAAATTAGCCTCTGGATTCCAAGGTGTATCAGGTGTAGCCTGAAAATCCCTATTATTAGATGCTATTTCTCCAACTTTCTTAAACCATAGTATTTTCATATGAAACACTCCTTATTTAGTTAGTTATTAACAACATACAAACAAGAGAAGATGCTAGGTTTTAATCCTTTTCTTCTTGATTGAATATTGAAAAGACAACTTGGGCTATTAATAATGCACCAAGATATATCATTAATAAGCCTACTAGAATTGAAAATGCCAGTCCCATTTTTTTCTCCTTTAGTTTTAAAGGGAGGCTTTTACACCTCCCATTATATTTAACTTATCCAATGATTCATAATATCTTCTTCTACACAATCATCACATATTAATGTATCATCGTTATTACTGCTTAAAATCTCTGATTTACACATATTATAACATTTACTGCATTCTTTCCAACTATTTATATAATTAGTAATTTCATCTCTTAAATCTTTCATATTACACTCCTTTTTATTTACTACAAATAAAAGAGAAAATAGTATAGGTTTATATGATTTTCACACACGGGCAGTTTTATAACTTACACTTTTTACATAAGTAAATCACTTTACTTAAAACTATGTCTAGTATGTGCACATCTGCACAAAAAGCTACAGTCCCCCCATTCTCCTATACTACTATCTCTTTAATTACACAAAAGAAAGAGAACATAATATAGATATTGTTCCTAGTTTCATTAGTCTTCCCTATCTACATTATAATGTTCCCTTTTAATTACACAAAAGAAAGAGAACATCGGTTAAAATGCTCTCTCTCTATATTATATGCAGTCTTGGTATAGCTCATAAGCTTGAAATAACATGAAATCATTATTAGGATTTTCATCTAAGAATATTAGTGCATCTATATGTTTCTGTTTCCAAGCCTCAAATTCTAAAGTCTTTCTTTCTTTGAGCATTATCCAATGTGCTTTTATTTGTTCTTTATTCATAATATCTCCTATTTATCATAAAGAAAAGAGAACACCCTATATAATAGGATGCTCTCTAATAAGTTATCTACGGCTATTAATTCTGATATGTTGAACTGCCATATCATAGTTAGTAAATACTTTCTCTGCTAATACATCTCCATGATTGTCAATATGCTGTACAACATATTCCCAATTATAATAACTATCTGATTCACAGAATTGAGTGATAAGATTAAGTGTCATAGCTTTTACTCCTTATTTGTTATATCATATCATAAAAAAAAGAGAACACCCTTTATTAATATTCGTGTTGTACCTCACTCAATTATCTACACTATACAAAGGAAGCCTTCCACCGTCGGCTCTTGTAGTAAAAGATGTTCTCTCTCATAAAAAAAAGAGAACACCCTCTAAATAGGATGCTCTCTTATTGATATGATTAAAAAGGCTTTTCTGTCCAACCCTCATCTTTAGGAACTGAGGTAGGATTATCATCTTCTTCTACAGGATTATTATCTGTATTATATTTCTCAGCTAATATCCTTCCCTGTCTCTGACCTTCTTCAAATGCATACCTACATTCTTCAATATTTCTGCCTATTGACTTAGCAATATAGCATTTAAGATTATGTAACATAGTTACTCCTTTCTCACATTGTGAGGTTAATTAACATAAAAGAAAGAGAACACACATAAGTATGCTCTCTATCTATTACCCAATCGTTACCTCATACCACATTTCTCCATTTTCTACTGGATTCTGTAAGCTTTTCATCACAATTATGTGTAAAGGCTTAGCACTTAGACCAGGAAAATCGCTGTTGTTATTAGATAGCACGATAGAATTTAGTATGTCTGATGTACACATTAAAGTATACTCATTTAATTGAATCATAATATATCTCCTTAGTTGTTATCATATCATAAAGAAAAGAGAACATCGTAAGGATGTCCTCTATCTATTAATCTATTGTGTTGTAATCGTCGCAGTAATCATCAAAGATGCAATCAACACATCTATCGTTGTTGTGTTCTGCTTCGTGTTTACAATTCTTAGTGCTACATTTCTTCATGGTATTATCTCCTGGATTATGTTATTATATCATACAATAAAGAGAACATACTCTCTGGTATGTGTGTGGATTTCTAAATAAGTATGTGTGTGTCTTATGTATAAGGGATACTGTGAGTGTAAGGTTAAGGTTCCTAACGAACCGAATCGTTTCAACTCAACGGTTCTAACCTAGGCAACGGGGAAACCTAGGGGGGTACCTAACCTCACTCTTTAACACATCCATTCTGAAATAACTTTTTAAATTATACTCTCCTTTGTATATTAGAGTATGGATTATGATCGTTTCGATATAACATTAGGTAAATTCCTTAAGATGAATGAAGTTGAAAAGGAAGATGTATACGATAAGATCATGGAAGACTTTAAGTTATATGAAGCAGAACGTAAGATAGTATCTGCTATAATACAGAAAAAATTAAGTGAAATGTCTAGGGAGAGTGAGGATTTACATTAATATGTATATATAATAAACTTAAGTATTATAACTTAAGTGTAGGAGACTAGGGTAATGAGAATATATTTAAGAAAGAACAAAGAAGCTTACGATAGAGGTAGAAATGATAAGACAAGTACAAATAATCCTTTATGGCAGGATATTGTTGTACTTAATGGTAAAAAGTTCTTATTTAAGGCTTGGCCTTTCAATACTAAATGGGGTAAGCAAGATCTATTGATAAATATGGAGGTGTATGGACAAGATAAAGAGAAAGGTTAATGGAATTAATAAACTATACCATGTTTATCACTACACAGAAGAACCTAATGTTAAGTATAAGCATTGGCGTGATGTAGATAAAGGGGAATATGGTATTAGTGATGATGGATATATAGGTGAATGCTTATCTAAAAAGGTTTATACCGATAAGAAAGGTAGAACTAAAACCTATATAACCATGTGTTATGGCGTACAATGGGGTAGCCCTAACGCTAGATTGTTATATGAGCCTAATAAAAAGGCAGGTATATACAATCAAGTTAAGCCCAGGACTTGGAAAGAACGTGAAGCTGGGAAAACTAGGACTAAAAACGTAGTTACTGCGTATGTTCAGCAGTTATTATCTGATAGTAAGGTAGATTTTACTAAATTAGGTAATATATACCGTCCTGATCAGGCTATTCCTGAAGCGACAGTTAGAAGATTGTTAAAACAAAAGGAAATACAGACTATGGTAGAAAAGAAACTAAGTGAACTACTTACTAATAAAGGTGTTACTAAGGAAATGGTAGTTGATTTGCATTTGAAAGCTTTAGAAATGGCTGAATCAAAGGCAGATGTAAGTAATTTCTTAAGAGCTACAGAAAATTTTATGAAAATGTTAGATATGGAGCCAAATAAGAAGATTACTACAGATACACTGGAGATTGACTATACTAAAAAGATAGAAGATGCTATTGCTCAAGAAGATAAGCGAATGAAGCTATCTAGAGCTACAGAGGAAGTAGATGTCGAATCTGCACAGTAAATTAAAAGACAATATGATACTGTTTGGTAAAGTTATCATGAATAATATGTTTTCTGCACCTTCTCCAGACTTTCATTATGATATATCGAAAGAATTAATGGATAAGAATCAGAAACAAGTTAATATCATAGCACCAAGGGGACATGCTAAGTCCTCTATTGTTGGTGGTGTATTTCCGTTATGGCATCTAATGTATGATAAAGGTCCTAAATTAATAGTGCTAGTATCTAGAACGCAAGATCATGCTATTAAACTATTGGGAACAATTAAAGATTGTATGGACTATTCTAGTGAATTTAGAAGCCTTTATGGATATTGGGGAATTAACTCTGCTCGTTCTTGGCAGAAAGCTGAGGTAGAGTTAAAAGATGGATCTATGATTATATGTAAAGGTACTGGTCAGCAGCTTCGTGGTATTAAGCATGGTAACCAAAGACCTACTTTAATTATAGTAGATGACCCTGAAGATGAGAATAATACTAAAACATCAGAGTCAATGGAGGCTAATTTAAGATGGTTGCTGCAATCTGCTGTACCATCATTAGATCCAAAGAGAGGGAGAATAGCAATTATTGGAACTCCTATCCACCAGAGATGTATGGTAGAAACATTAAAAGAAATGGATGGATGGAAGAATATGCTATTTAAACCCGATTTAAATAAGAAGGTTGCATTATGGGAAGAATGGCAGCCTATTGATAAATTAATTCAAAAGAAGAAAGAATTAGAATCTATAAATCGTGTTAGTGTGTTCTATAGAGAGTATTTATGTGAAATAGTAGGGGATGAAGATCAATTATTTAGGGAGGAGTATATCAAATACTGGGATGGAGAACTAAAGAGTATTGACGATGAGCATTACTTGAGGTTTAATGATGAGAGGAAGGAAAGTATTCCAGTAAAGATATTCATGGGAGTTGATCCTGCTTCATCTACACGTCAGACAGCTGACTTCTCGACAATCGTAACGGTTGCTGTTGATAAAGATAATAATCGTTATGTTTTACCTTATTACCGAAAAAGGGCGACTCCCATGGCCTTAGCCGATTCTATTATAGAATATTTTAAATTATATAAACCTGATAAGGTTCGTATAGAGTCAGTTGGCTACCAGGAGATGCTTAGGGAGTATGTAAAAGCTAAATGTGATGAGCAGAATTTATTTATTCCAGGCTTAGAAATAAAAGAAAATCCTAGAACATCTAAATCATATAGGTTAGAAACTATGGAACCATACTTTGCACAAGGTAAAGTTCATATTAAAAAGAATATGCAGGAATTAAAAGATGAACTACTACTATATCCTAGAGGTAAACATGATGATTTACTTGATGGATTGTATTATGCTACTAAAAAAGTATATATACCTACTCATAAAAAAATAGAACCTGAGATCAAAAAGCAAATGGAAAAAGAGTCAAATACCCCTGAAGACTGGCTTTTAGCATAAAATAATACTATATCTTGTATTTTTTTCTTGGTTGATACTATATTTTGTTCCTATCTTATATAGTTTATATATAATGAGGATAAATGCCACAAGAAAAACATCCTGAAGTAAAGATAACTCAAGACTTATTAGATGAATATGCATCCGCTCGTTCTGAGTGGGCAAAGCAAGCCGTAGAAGATAACGAATTTAGAAATGGAAAACAATGGGAGGAAGATCAGGTCAAGACTCTTCGCAGTCGTAGACAAGAGCCTATTGTTGTTAATGTTATTCATTCTGCTGTTGAACAAGCTAAAGCCATGCTTACATCTAATAAGCCCCGTTTTCAGTCTACTGCTAGAGAAGATTCTGATGTTAAGACTGGAAAACTATTTTCTGATCTATTAGCTTATATATGGGATGCATCTAATGGTGATGTAGTTCTAAAACAAGTTATTGATGATTACTATGTTAAAGGTATGGGATGTATGATGGCTTATCCTGATATGATGTGTGATTACGGTAAGGGAGAAATCAAGCTTCGTGCCGTAGATCCAATAGATTTATACTTAGACCCTAGCTCAAGAGACCCTTTCTGCAGGGATTCAGCTCATATAATCGTAGGTAGAAAAGTCATGGAATCTCAACTTCTAAATCAATACAGCGATTATTCTGACATAATACAAAGCGCACAAGAAACTAGTTACCTTTCTCAACCTTCCACAACACGTTTCGGGCTTTTCGATGAGCAAGTTTCACCTAAAGATAGGGTCTCGTCTCAACGTGGTCAATTAAATGACGATAGAGAATTAGAGATCATGGAGAGATATACTAAGGTTAAGCAAATGTATTTTAGAGTATGGGATCAATATGCTCCTGAAGAAAGAATATTAAATGAAGAGCAATTAGGAGAATATCAATTAGAACCATATTTTTATATCCAAAGACCTGGAGAAGATAAAGGTGAGTATGTTACTAATAGAAATAAAGTAAGTGACTTATATAAAGTATTTGAAAAATTTGTTACTGGTGATGATTATTATGTTGAACTACATCAAGCTAAAAATCCTCAAACAGGTGAAGTATTTCCAGCTAAAGGATTAAGTAAAGATAATCCTAATGCTGTTCCTGGAAGTGATTATAAATTAACTTTAGGAAAGAAAAAAGATTTATTAGACTATGATATATTAGTATTATCTGAAGTAGAAGTAACTAATATAAGATGTATTGTATCAGTTGGTGATGAATTACTATTTGATTACGTTAAACCTATAGAAGATTATCCTATAGTAACATTTATGAATGGTCATAATAGAAATCCATTCCCTATTTCAGATGTAAGATTAGTTAAAGGTTTACAACAATATATAAATAAAATAAGAAGTTTAGTTATAGCCCATGCTTCCTCATCTACTAATGTAAAATTACTTATTCCTAGAGGTTCTATGAATAAAAAACAATTAGAAGAAGATTGGGCTAAAGCTGGTACAGCTGTAATAGAATTTGACCCAGAACTTGGGCAGCCTATAGTAGCTGGTCCAGTACCATTACCTAATGAGTTATATAAAAATGAAGCAGATGCTAAGGCTGATATTGAAAGAATCCTTGGCTTATATGCTATGATGCAAGGTGATGTAGGTGCTAGTCCTCAAACATATAAAGGGACTATCGCTATTGATGAGTTTGGGCAAAGAAGAATTAAATCAAAACGAGATGATATAGAAGGTGGATTAAATCAAATCTGTAAAGTTGTTGTTCAATTAATACAATGGACATATACAGATGAAAAAGTAATTCGTTTACTTAATCCAAATACTGAAGCTAAGAGAGTTGCTATCAATGAACCATTATATGATGAGATAACAGGTGATTTTCTAGGAAAATTAAATGATGTTACTGTTGGAAAGTATGATGTAGTTGTTGTTTCAGGTTCTACACTACCATCAAATAGATGGGCTCGTTTTGAATATTATATGGAACTTTACAAAAATGGAATTATAGATCAAGTAGAAGTTCTAAAACAAACTAATGTAGCAGATGTTGAAGGGGTTCTTAATAGAGCATCCAGAGAATCTAAACTCCAAAGTCAAATTGGTGGGCTTCAAGAGCAAATCAAAAAACTTAAAGGAGATCTTCAAACTGCACAAAGAGAATCTACACACGATAAAAAACGTGTTGAGGTTAAAGAATTTGAAGTTAAACTGGCTAAAGCTGAAGCGAAAGCTGAAATGGCAGCTCAGTTATTCAAAGCGAGAACCAATGACGAACTTAGTAAACTGAAAGGTCATACTAAGGAAATGGAGCAACTTGAAGAAAAGCAACTCAAAGAAGCTCGTAGGTTAATTGGATTCGAAGAATGATGTTGCTGATAATAACAAACATCGGAGAAAATAATGGATGACATAATAAATGTAGGCAATGCTGCTGAAGCTCCCGTACAAAACGCAAGTATACCTGTGAATAATCCAAGTGTACCTGTTGACGCAGGAAATGGTGGTTTGGCATCACCAATGGGAAACGACGCAATTGCTAATGAAATGGGTGGTAGTAAAGCTGCTGGATGGCCAACTGGTCAAACAACAGAAGTAGAGCCTCAAGCCCCTGTTGAATATCAACAGCAGGCAGAACCAAATGTTCTAGATAATCTATCACACGAAACTCCTGCAAAAGAAGATCCTCGTAGATTTGAATACTGGCAAAGTCAAGCAGACAGAATGAGGGGTGAGAATCAAGCTATGCAACAAGAACTTAATGGAATTAAGGAATATCTTGCTGCTAGAGAAAATCAATCGCCCTCCAATCCACAAGTTCAAGGTTCCCCTGTGCCAACAGGAAATCCTGAAACTGGATTGCAGGCCCCTGTCCAACCGACAAAACCTAGTAACTATAACGAGGTCGATGCGTTTAATGACCCTAACAGTGCTTCTTTTCAATATAGAAATGCAATGGATAACTATCGTGATGATGTTACAACCTTTGTATTGAATAGAGAGCAAGCACGTGATCAACAAAGAATGGAAGAGATGCGAATACAGCAAGATAATATGGTAAATCAACAAGCTTATACCCATGCTACAAATAATTATGGATGGGATAATAATAAAGCTAATGATTTCGTTCAATGGGCTCGCAATCCTCAAAATGTTACTGTTGACCACTTAGCTAAACTCTATGAACTTGAAAAGAGAGGAGTTGATCCTCAAGCTGAACAAAGAACGCAAGAAATGCTTAGACAGAAAGAAAGAGCTCAGATACCGAGAACTGCACAAGTTGCACCTTCTCAACCTGTACCTCAAATGACTGATGAACAAGCATTTAGTGCAGATTTGTTACAGCATAGCAGTAAACCTAAAAGATAAAGGAGTAGCAAAAAATGGCTGCAACAGAAAAAAAGTTAGGTGCGTCGGGTGTTCTATATACGGATAGACGGGATTTCTACATCGATCCACAAGTTACTAAAGAACTTTGGACAGATGTAAGTCCTTTTACAACTGTAATATCTAATAAAGAAACTCGACAAACCAATGACCCATTGTTCAAAATGTTTGAACATAGAAACCCATGGGTTAAACAACACTTCTCAAACAATTCAGATACAGAAAATCTAACACCAGATGCTGCAACTGACACAACAATAACTGTAGACGGAGTTACTAACATGTCTATGGATGATAGTGCAGTTGGATATGTGTGTGAAGCTTGGGATAGTACGGAATCTACTAAACATGCGGTATTTGTAATTAAATCAGTTACAAATGCAACAACAGTAGTAGTTGAAACATTATGGACTAGAACTGGCTCAGCGCTAGCGATGGTTGATGATGATATATATATAGTAGTAGGTAATGCACACGGTGAGGGTGGTTCAGCCCCTGAAGCGTGGTCTGATGAATTGCAAGTAGTTTGGAACTCTTGTCAGATTTTCAAAACTCCATTGCAAATTACAGGCACATTACTACAAGCTGCTTTACGTGGCGAATCATCTGAACTAGCACGATTAAGATTGCAAAAATCTCAAGAGCATAAAATGCAAAAAGAAAAAGCATTCTTATTCGGACACAGATATGGTGGAACTAATCTTGGTGACAACTTAACTGGTGCTACTGATGATGCATTCGCTGATGGTGGTTCAACAGATGCCGCTGGTAACTTAATCAGAACTACATACGGTATAGTTAAAGCTGTTGAAGACTTCGGTGCTTCATCTGGCGATAACCAAAGCGTATTTACTGTAGATAGCTCATATGGTTACAATAACTTTGTAGACGATATGGAAAAAGTTTTCCAATACGTTCCTGAAGTTGGTGTTAAGAGAGCTTTCTGCGGTGCTGGTGCGTTAGGTTACTGGTCTAAAATGGCTGGTGCTTCTGGTATGGCTGGAAACTCTGGTTGGACTGTTAATCTATCTGACATGAAACGTGATAGCTTAGGCTTCAATTATAGAATACTTGAGACTCCTCACGGAATCTTACAGTTAATCCCAACGCCTGCGTTGAGAGGACCTTATAACAAGTATATGCTAGTTGTTGACGATAGCAATCTATTCCATGCACAGTACAGATCTCAAATGTACCAAACTAATATAAAAACAGATAATGCCTTTGATGGAGTTAAAGACCAATACTTCTCTGATGAAGGAATTGGTATTAGCTTAATCGAATCACATAACCTGTTTAAAATAACAGCATAAGGGGGTAGCAAATGGCTAGACCTTATCTAGGTGGTACAAGTGCAGCTATCAAAACGATAACTTCCGATAGTACTTTAACACCAGCTGATTCTGGAAAAACTATTCTTATGGGTGCAAATGGTGTAGATATTACACTCCCATCTGCAGCTTTAGGTTTAGAATTTCAGATAATTCAGTCAGCAGATTACTCTACTGCAGTATGTACAATAATACAAGCTGCAGCTACTGAGGATTTTTATGGAGCTGTTTACGGCTCTACTCAAGGAGAGAATGCTGCAACTGACGCTGATGTTGGAGCTGCTTCTAATACAAAAATAACCTTTTCATCTGCTTCTTTAAAAGGAGATAGAGTTAGATTAATATCTGACGGAACAGGTTGGTATGTAGAAGCGTTTGTTCAAAACTATGCTGGAATTACATTTGATGACTAAATAGTTTTACAGAACTAGGGGCAGGTCAATAAAAGACCTGTCCCAAATCTGTTTTAACAATAAAGGAGAGTAGAACACATGGCATGGGGTGCCGTAACAAATTTTAAAGATAGACTTAAAGATATTATAGCTGCATATACAGGAGCTGCAGGCGGTATAGCTGATAATGATGATAATGCTATACAGCAATGGCTTTTAGATGGATGTTATGATGTTATAGAGAAAATGAAAGTTTTTGATATAGCATCTGTAGAAGAATTTGTAATTAGAAGTAGTTCATGGAATGATGGAACTGCTCAAGATTTAGATGAAGTCAGAGATGTTACTAGTGTAGAAAGAAATGGATATCCTGCAAGACCTGTATCATTTACTTTAAGAAAAAGAATTATAGACTCAGATAGCATACATTATGCTACAGAAAAGGATCCTGTATTTTATATAGGTCCAGATTCAGCAAGTAGAAAATTAGTATTAAAACCAGATGCATCAGGTGGTGAGCTTGGATATTATTATTACATACCTGATTATGCTATAACAAGTTGGAACACTTCAACATCTTCTATTGATAATTTTCCTAAAAAATATTATGAACATGTTCTTCTTTACGCAGCTACACGATTATTAGAAAGACATTATTTAGATTTAATTAATGAAGAAGAAGACTTAGAGCTTGCTCAAGGTATACAGGCTGGTATACAGATATTAAAACAAAGATATATAGATATGTTCATGAAACCAAATGCAGGAGTAAGAGAATGAAATTAGGCGAAATGTTAGATGTCTTAAAAACAAGACATACTGGTGTAAGTGAACCAGCTTTAATTAAAATGATTAATAGAGCTATGAATGAAATAGCTAGAGAGTCTAAAATATTAAAAGGCTCTTTTACATTCGCTACTGTAGCTAATCAAAGATATTATGATTTAACTACAAGTAATGGTGAAGAAATAATAGAAATTATATCAGTTGATTATGATGGTAAAGATATACCACGATTAACTGGTAGACCAGAAACGAGGGACTTTTCATAATGTACGGATTTAACGGAAAACCACAACCAATAGGAAGGCATTTTAGCGAACTAAGAAAAGATTCTTGGGATAAAAAATCTGATGGATTTACTAAAGAGTTAAGAAATTTAGGTATAGATCCAGCGGCTGGGCAAGATGATTTGTGGGAAATTTATGATTACGCAAAAGCAAATCTTGCTGGAAAAACTAAAGAGCCAGCTAACCCTAAATTTAAAGAAGTTTTAAAAGTTTTAGATAAATACTACGATTCGTGGAATTAGGAGAATAATATGGCTGACGCAACTAGAGTATATTGGGTAGAAAGAGGACAGATAGCTATCGCTACCTCTAATGATTATTTTAATACATTTACTTCACCTACTGAAGTTAAAACAGTTAGAGTATATTGTGTAAAAAGACCTAATCAGTTCGCTATTACATCTGATATAGATTATACACAAACTACAGATTTACATGATGATTTTCATAATGCTGTATTATATAAGGTAAGTCAATGGTTACATGAAACTAATCCTGAAACATTACAAGTAGCTCAATATATGGAAGTTCAATATGATAAAGAATTAAGTAAAGCTAAGAAAATGGCTAATACAGAAAATATTAATGGATCTGTAATAATAAGAGGATATGATTACTAATGAGTTGGACTGAAGATAATAATATTACAACTACTTGGTATGAAGATAGATTTAAAAGTTTAGAAACTCAAAAATTTAATGAAATAGAAAAGTTATTTAATATGATAGAATATAAATTCAATGAAATAGGTTTAGCTAATAGACCTACAGAAGATGCATATATATCTACAACATGGAGTGAAGATTAATGGGAACATTAACATCAGGTCCAGTTAAGGACGTTTATCAAAAATTAGTATGGTATAATACATCTACTAAAAAACTAATGTATACAGATGGAGCTGATGCTGACGCTGAAGTAGATGACGCTAAAATATCTGGAGATTTAACTGTTACTGGAGGTAAAATAACCTTTGGTAATGGAGAGGTTGTTCATAATGAAGCTGATGGAGCAGTCACTATATCTAGCCCTCAATTATCTTTAGCCTCTACAAGTGGAGCAGGTATATTTGCTGTATTAGCAGCTGCGGGTAATGATTCAAAGATTGCTTTATACGACAGTAGTAGTATTAGATGGAGTATGGGGCAAGATCAAAACGATTCAGCTAATTTAAAATTTGATTACGCCAATGCTACAGTTGGTGGAGCTACTAAACTTACTTTAGATGGTAGTGGAAATTTAACTGCATCAAATTCTCTAGTAGTAGGAAACGCTACTTTAACAACAAGTGAGCTAGATTGTTCTAGTGGAAACTTTACAATAGATGGAGCAGCAGCAATAAATCTTGATTCTCATACTGGTTTTATTAACTTCCAAAAAGCAGGTACTGTGGTGGGAGGAATTGGCCCTTTTTTAAGTGGTGAATATGAATTTTATCTAGTAAGTGATTCAAATATACTTGATAAAATGTATATAAGGGTTTATGATAATGGTGCTACATCAATAATAACTACAGATGCTGATGCTGCTTTAGCTCATTTAACTTTTGATGCAGACGGAGATATTATTTTAGATGCTGAAAGTGGTATAACTAAGTTCTACAAAGCTGGAGACAATGATGATTTATGTACATTAACAGTCGCCGCTAATGGTGCAACCACTTTAGCAACAAGTGATAGTGATGGAGCTGCAG
>CEUL01072219.1_pt1 | contig 24816 bp, 28 predicted proteins | sample 427021 | NCBI WGS metagenome assembly CEUL01 (sample SAMEA2622800, study PRJEB7988) | marine metagenome | isolation source: saline water (ENVO:00002010), including | reverse complement strand
CCAGCGCCTCGTTCAACTGAACGGCCCAAGCTGGGGTTGTCTGCCCTGGAAGGGCGTAAATCATGTCAAAGGAAATACGATCAAAGGTTTTTTTTGCAATCGTCAAAGCATTGCGTGCTTCCATTGCGCTGTGCGCTCGGCCCAGAAACCTCAGGTCCTGATCATGAAACGATTGTACACCGATGGATACTCGATTAATCCCTGCCGCCCTAAAATCAGCGAATTTACGGGCCTCAACGGATGATGGGTTGGCCTCAAGTGTTACTTCCAGATCCGGCGAGACAAACCAATAGGAAGCAAGCTCATCAAGGACAGCGGCGGCTGTCGACGGGGGCATCAGAGATGGGGTTCCTCCTCCAAAAAACACCGTTTCAAGACGGCGGCCTTTAGTTTTCGCTCCAAAATAAGCTAACTCCGATAATAGGCCGTCTCGCCAAGAGTTTTGGTCTATTAGCCCGGAAACGTGGGAGTTGAAATCACAATATGGGCACTTCGAACCACAGAACGGCCAGTGTACATAAAGTCCAAATCCCCCGGGAGCGCTACTTAGGGATACTTCGCGAGAAGATAAGTTCGCTGAGGAGGTAGACATGCGGGGAAAATGACTGTCAGGCCGCCGGAAAACAGGCGTCTATTAGCTTTCGGAAAGCTGCGGCACGATGGCTATTGGCATGTTTTTTTTCTGGATCGATCTCGCCATAAGTACCCGTATCCCCATCCGCCAAAAACATTGGATCATAGCCAAACCCCCGTTCTCCTCGGGGCGGCCAGACCAAAGCACCATTAACTGTGCCCTCAAAAACTTCTGAATGTCCGTCTGGCCAGGTCAGCGCAAGGGCACAAACGAACCGAGCGCCGCGATCAGGGTTATTTCCTATTTCCTCGTTAACCCGCACCATCGCAGCGTCGAAATCCTTTTCTGGCCCGCCCCATCGCGCGGAATATATTCCAGGCGCGCCGCCAAGCGCATTAACCTCTAAGCCGGAATCGTCGGCTAAAGCCGGAAGATTCGCCATTAATGCCGCAGAATCTGCCTTTAATTTAGCATTTTCGATAAAAGTAAGGCCGGTTTCTTCCGGCTCTGGAAGGCTTAGTTGGGCAGCCGAAACTACCTCCACCGACCAAGGTAACAATAGCTCTCCGAGCTCCCGCACCTTGCCGGGGTTATGGCTAGCAATTATCAATCTTTGCTCAATGAAGGTCCGAGCCATGATCAAGTCAATAGAGCCATCGTCTGTGCCGTAGTCAGCTCCCCTGTTCCTTTTTTAGCGAGCTCAAACAACGCTAGGAACACGTCTTCGGAAAATGGCTCGGTTTCGGCAGTGCCCTGTATTTCTACTATCCCGCCAATGCCGGTGAGAACAAAGTTTGCATCTGCATCCGCATTGGAGTCCTCGGAATAATCGAGATCTAAAACTGGTGTGCCCTTGAAAACCCCGCAAGAAATAGCTGCGATTGAACCAGTTATTGGGTCCGAGGCTATTACGCCCGATTTTTTCAGATGGTCGGTCGCGATTTTAAGCGCCACCCAAGCGCCTGTAACCGCTGCCGTGCGCGTCCCACCGTCCGCCTGAATGACATCGCAGTCGAGGCGAATTTGACGCTCGCCGAGCGCTTGCAGATCCGTGACCGCACGTAAAGATCTTCCAATAAGGCGCTGGATCTCCTGCGTGCGGCCAGATTGCTTCCCACGCGCCGCCTCGCGATCCATTCGATCATGAGTAGACCTCGGCAGCATGCCGTATTCAGCGGTAACCCAACCACGGCCTGAATTCCGCATCCACGGCGGAACTCGGTCTTCAACGGTGGCATTACACAAAACGTGTGTATCCCCGAACTTTGAGAGACACGACCCTTCTGCATAGGGTGAGAACCCGGTTTCAAGCTTAACTGGTCGCATTTGATCGGGGGATCGGCCGGAAGGGCGCATTATGTTCTCCTGGTTTGCGGTTAAGGCCAAGCTATCCAAGCCAGCGCCCCCCGTAAAGCGCCAACACCGTTGACAATCTACCGACCCATACTACATTTTGTTCGTCGTTCGGTAGTCGAGACCATTAACCCGAATATCAGCATGATTAATGACCTAAATGATCGTTCGCGCCAAGTGTTCCGCGAAATAGTTGAATCCTATGTCGCCGATGGCGAGCCCGTCGGTTCGCAGACGCTATCACAACGGCTAAGAATGCCTTTGTCACCAGCGACCATTCGTAATGTCATGGCCGAATTAGAAGATATGGGTCTACTTTATTCACCGCACAAATCCGCGGGCCGCCTCCCGACAGACGCGGGCCTGAGGATGTTCGTAGATGGCCTACTGGAAATCGGCGACCTCAGCTCCGAGGACCGCGAAAACATAGACGCCCGTTGTGTGGCGCACGGTACTAACCTCGAAGAAGCGTTGGGCGAGGCAACATCGCTGCTATCCGGCTTAGCAAAATGTGCCGGCTTGGTGATCGCGCCGAAAACAGCACTTCCTCTTAAACACGTCGAATTTGTAAATTTAGGCGACGGTCGGGTCTTAGCCGTTCTGGTTACAGATGAAGGATTTGTCGAGAATCGGATCATCAATATGCCCCGAGGGACGCCTCCATCAGCGCTTGTCCAAGCTGGAAATTATCTCAATGCCCGGCTTACCGGAAAAACCATCAACGATGCTCGCCAAGCGATTGCTGGAGAGATCGACCAGCGCAGAGCGCAGATAGACGAAATCACTAGCAACTTGATCGAAGCGGGGTTAGCCGCGTGGTCCGGTGACGGTAATACCGGCTCTGCCTCCAGCGGAAGCACCCTTATTGTAAAAGGACAGTCGCGGCTGTTGGACGAAATATCAGCGGCGCAGGATCTCGAGAGGGTTCGGGGGCTATTTCAAGCGCTCGAGACGGAAGAACTATTGGTAAAGCTACTCGACGTGACAGATAGTGCAGAAGGCGTACAGATTTTCATCGGCGCGGAGAACACACTTTTTGACCAGGCGGGCTGCTCACTGGTTGTTGCCCCTTTTAAGGGCGAGAACCAGGCCATCGTCGGGGCCATCGGCGTTATCGGCCCAACGCGTCTAAATTACGCACGCATAATACCGATGGTAGATTACACGGCCCAAGTAATAGACCGGATCATTAGATAAAAGGTAAACAAAGTGATTGATAACGACAAGAAAGAGGAGACGCTAGATCCAGCGTCCGAAGAGACGGAATTGCAAGCCGAAACTGGCGAGGAGGCTGGCAAAGATACAGATGGATCGGAGGGTGACGCGGATGACGGCGAAGTTGAAACCGAAGAAACAGTACTTGAGCAAGAAAATGCAGATCTAAAAGACAAACTCCTACGCTCGCTTGCAGACATGGAGAATCTCAGGCGCCGTTCACAAAAAGACCGCGAAGATGCGCTTAAGTATAGCGCCACAAACTTTGCACGCGATATTCTATCAGTCGCCGACAACCTCAGGCGAGCGATCGAGTCCATCCCAGAAGAGGGCGACCCCGATGGTGTGGCGCTTGCTGGATTTATCGAGGGTATCGATCTTACAGAGAGGGAACTGTTATCGACATTAGACCGACATGGCATCCGGAAAATCGAACCTACTGGTGAAAAATTCGATCCACAATTCCATGAGGCAATGTTCGAAATTCCAACCTCAGAAGCCGAAAACGGTATCGTAATGCAGGTGGTCGAAGTCGGTTATGTGATCCACGATCGTTTGTTGCGCCCAGCACGCGTCGGCATCGCTAAGGCAGAGATTGGGAACAGTAACGAGCCGAGTGACGATGAATAGCCACTCCTCAACGACATTATGAGAGCTATCGGAAAGGCTGTCCTCCTCCGAACTTCGAAACTGACCGTGAAATTTATTCATGCTGTAGATAACAGTCCCAATCAAATTCCCACGAATCTGCTTCCGTTTGATCTTTGAACCGACTGATCTGAGCAAAAAGTGCAAATTCATGCGCAATTTCCGCCTCTTACCCTATTGTAAGAGGACGACTGGCTACCTATATAAATTTCACTCTTAGCGAGTTGTCAAAAACCTTGGGGGACTTTCTTAGATGCCGTTTGGGTCTGGGGGATTCTGCTGAAAAGTGAGGCGTAAGACCATGGGAAAAGCAATCGGTATTGATCTTGGCACGACAAACTCCTGCGTAGCAGTTATGGAGGGGTCTGACGCGCGCGTGATTGAAAATTCGGAGGGCGCGCGAACAACGCCGTCGATGGTAGCGTTCGGGGAAGACGAACGGCTCGTGGGGCAGGCTGCGAAGCGCCAAGCCGTCACTAACCCGGAAAATACCCTTTTTGCTATAAAGCGCCTGATCGGCCGCTCCTATGATGACCCGACAACAAAGAAAGATGAGGATCTTGTTCCCTATAAAATTGTGAAAGCGGACAACGGTGACGCGTGGTTAGAAGCCGATGGCAACAATTATTCGCCGAGCCAAGTGTCGGCATTCATTTTGCAGAAAATGAAGGAAACCGCGGAATCACATTTAGGCGAAGAAGTAACAGAGGCTGTTATTACCGTACCGGCTTATTTCAACGACTCCCAACGCCAAGCAACGAAGGACGCAGGCAAGATTGCTGGTCTCGACGTTCTCCGAATCATCAACGAGCCGACAGCGGCAGCACTAGCCTACGGCCTAGAAAAAAACGAAACCGGCACTATCGCTGTCTACGATCTTGGAGGTGGCACGTTCGACGTCTCCGTCCTTGAAATCGGTGATGGCGTATTCGAGGTTAAATCTACTAACGGAGACACCTTCCTCGGTGGCGAAGATTTTGATGCCCGGATCATGGAATACTTGGCGGACGAGTTTAAGAAGGAAAACGCCATTGACCTTCGTGAGGACAAGTTGGCGTTGCAGAGACTGAAAGAATCGGCAGAGAAAGCAAAGATCGAACTTTCATCATCAGCACAGACTGAAGTCAACCTTCCATTTATTACGGCCGATCAAGCCGGGCCAAAGCACCTCAACATTAAGCTGACCCGCGCGAAGCTAGAAGCGTTAGTAGACAATCTTGTCGAACGCACCATAGGTCCATGCAAAGCTGCGCTAAAAGACGCCGGACTATCCGCAGGTGAAATCGACGAAGTAATTTTGGTCGGCGGAATGACCCGAATGCCAAAGGTGATAGAAACTGTAAAAAACTTCTTCGGGCGCGACCCGCATCGTGGGGTTAATCCAGACGAAGTCGTGGCGATTGGCGCTGCCATTCAAGCCGGGGTGCTCAAGGGTGACGTCAAAGACGTGCTACTACTCGATGTCACGCCCCTGTCTCTGGGCATTGAAACGCTTGGCGGCGTTTTTACGCGCCTGATCGACCGCAATACTACGATTCCAACGAAAAAGAGTCAGACCTTCTCAACCGCTGAAGACGGCCAGAATGCGGTAACCATTCGCGTCTTCCAAGGCGAGCGTGAAATGGCATCTGATAACAAGCTGCTTGGCCAATTTGATTTAGTTGGTATTCCGCCGGCGCAGCGTGGCGTACCTCAGATTGAGGTGACATTCGATATAGATGCAAACGGTATCGTTAATGTCAGCGCCAAGGACAAAGCGACTAATAAAGAACAGACTATTCGCATCCAAGCATCAGGGGGTCTGTCAGATGACGATATCGAAAATATGGTCAAAGATGCCGAAGCCAACTCAGAGGCCGATAAAAAACGCCGCGAATCTGTTGAGGCGAGAAACAATGCGGATGGTCTGATATATACAACCGAGAAAACCATGGCCGAACACGGCGAAACCTTGTCCGACGAAGACAAATCGGCGATAGAATCCGCCATTTCCGACCTAAGAGAAGCCATCAAGCCGGAAGATGCCAACCCCGAAACTATCATTGCCAAAACTGAGGCACTAGCAGAAGCTGCACAAAAGCTCGGCGAAGCACTCTACAAAGCACAGGAAGAGGCTGCGGCAGATGGTGACCAGGCAGCAGCAGACATGGGCGATGCAGGTGGCAGCGAACCGGGAACGGCCGGGGGCGGGGCTGGGACTGATGACGCTACTGTAGTAGACGCCGACTTCGAAGAGGTGGACGACGATCCCAAGGACAAATCGGCCTGACAAGCTAAGCGTGGGTAACGTCCGGTATACCGTCTTGGAACACCCATTTTCCTGGGCGGAGACCTAAGAGGAGCGCTTGAGTCATGGCGAAACAGGATTACTACGAAACCCTTGGGGTGGATCGCAGTGCAAATGAACAAGGACTGAAAAGCGCCTATCGCAAGCTCGCTATGAAATTTCATCCAGATCGAAATCCCGACGATGCGGCGGCAGAGGCGAAATTTAAGGAAGTCAGCGAAGCCTATGATGTCCTCAAAGACGCCGAGAAGCGCGCGGCTTATGACCAGTTCGGGCATGCCGCTTTCGAAGGTGGTGGCGCAGGTGCCGGTGGGGGCGGCTTTGATTTTGGCGGTGGTGGCGGTTTTGCAGACATTTTTGATGAAATGTTCGGCGACTTCGTTGGTGGAGGGCGCGGACAAGCGGGAGGCCGGGGGCGCACCGGCGCCTCACGCGGCTCTGACCTCCGCTACAACATGCAAATTAGCATGGAAGACGCATTCAAAGGACGTGAAACTCAGATTCGCGTCCAAACGGCCGTCACTTGCGACGAGTGCAACGGTTCTGGGGCAGCTAAAGGATCCCAACCGACCGTTTGTGGTACTTGCAAAGGCCGCGGCAAGGTCCGTGCCCAGCAGGGCTTTTTCACCGTTGAACGAACCTGCCCCACATGTAATGGGGCGGGGCAGGTAATCGCGGACCCGTGCCATAACTGCAGTGGGGCCGGTCGCGTACAAAAAGAAAAAACTCTGAAGGTCACCATTCCCGCGGGCGTTGAGGACGGTACGCGTATCCGTCTAGCTGGAGAAGGTGAGGCCGGTGTTCAGGGGGGCGGTGCTGGCGATCTATATATATTTATTGCTGTAGCGCCGCACAAATTATTCCGGCGGGAGGAGGCTGACTTACATATCCAAGTACCGATTCCAATGGCGACTGCAGCCCTTGGCGGATCAATTGAAGTTCCTACCATCGAAGGAAAACGTGCCAAAGTCACGATTCCAAAAGGCGCGCAATCAAGCCACCAGTTCCGGCTTCGCAATAAGGGCATGTCGGTCTTGCGGAGTCAGTCACGTGGTGACATGTATATCGATGTTGTGGTCGAGACACCCGTCAATTTATCTAAACGTCAGGAAGAATTGCTACGCGAATTTCAAGGAGAAAAACCCGCTAAGGGCCAGAGTACGACTAGCCCTGAGTCCGAAGGTTTCTTTTCTCGAGTAAAAGAGCTCTGGGATGATCTGACGGATTAACTTCCTAGCTGCTGATCGCGCAGAAGAACCAATAATTTTCCCATCTTTTCGGAATATTTTAACGCCCCTATACCCACAACCCGCGATCCGGCGGTATTATTAGATTCTAGTATGTCATGCAGGCAGCATTAAGAATGCCGCCAGCGAGCGAAGTCGACCCCAGCCATATACCGCTCGCCATCTCCCCCTTCTTAATGCGTTCAGAAATACTGGGCATCGGCAACCGTGCCAAAAAATAAATCACGATCTGCACCGCCAAAGCAATCAACCCCCAAAGAGCGCAATCAATCAAGCTGACGGAACCGGCGATCGCATTCGCTAGTGGGACGCAAAAGCCGATGAGGCTGCCCGAAAACGCTGTCGCAGCTGCAAGATTGTTTTGCCGGATCAGGGCGATTTCGGGGTGCGGTGTCACCCATATGTAAATAATGATATAGGCCAAGGTCAGACCAATCGCAGTTCCGAGGTACGCAAGAAACAACGGTAGACCCTCTGTAGACAATATTATCATTTCCATAATCGTCTTCCCCACGATTCTATTTCCATCCATTATGCCTCAACGATAGCGTTAAACCGTTGCGCCCGATAGGGTGCAACCACGAATTGCCAAGCTACCTCTTGCGCTTTTTAACATTTCCTCTTAACGACCACGAAAGATAAAAGAAGGATGGAACCAGCATTATGGCCGACATGAAAATTGGAATAATTGGCGCCGGCGGCCGTATGGGCCAAGCCTGTATTCGGCAAGTTACAGAAACCGATGGCTGTATAATTACGGCAGCCTCTGACATTTCCGGATCATCTCTAATCGGCGGTGACGCCGGGGAAGCCGCTGGTGTAGGTGCACTCGGTATTGCGATAACAGACGATGCTTCAGAGGTCATCGCAGCCGCCGATGCTATAATTGAATTTACCTTGCCAGAGCCAACGGTGGAGCACGTAGCTATGACATCTAATGCTGGCGTAGCCCATATTATTGGCACAACTGGCACAACCGTAGAGCAAGAAGAAATTCTGAAAGAAGCTGGCGAGAAAACCGTGATTATGCACGCGCCAAATATGAGCCTAGCCGTCAACCTTCTATTCGCCCTAACCAAGCAGGTAGCCAAGGTTCTTGATGAAGATTTCGACATCGAGATTTTTGAAATGCACCACAAGCATAAAGTTGACGCCCCTTCTGGTACCGCCGTTGCGATGGGGCGCGCGGCAGCAATTGGGCGCGGCGTAAATATCGAAGACGTGGCAAAGTGGTCGCGAGAAGGCATCACTGGCGAGAGAACCCGCGGTGATATTGGTTTCGCGGCCTTGCGAGGCGGTAATGTAGTTGGCGACCACACCGTCACTTTTGCGGCCGACGACGAGCGTCTCGAAATAAGCCACAAAGCCCAATCACGCCAAATATTTGCACGTGGCGCCGTGCATGCAGCATTATGGTCCGCAGGACAAAATCCCGGTTTCTACACGATGTTTGACGTATTGGGGATTGATTATTAGCTAGGTTTGCCCAATCAATGGCGTTAGCTACTGGCGCGCCTAGTCCAGCTTGCTAAGACGTTCGGGTTGACGCAGCTTTTTCAGTTGCTCCTGTAACGCTCGAGCAACCTCTTCCCGTTCCCTGGGCGTTAGAAACGATCCGATTTCCAGATATTTTCCGTGGCTTCCCAACACCAGCTGCGTATCGTGATTAACGGGAAGGTCGATGGTAATTTTCAGCCAGTAAGGATCAAATTTCCACCGCTGGACTTTCCCCGATGGGCTGATGCGCGCCACCAGTAAATACTCGCGCGTCAACTTAATGGTCTCATACGCGCGAGCCGCGCGGTAATTTGCCTTGAATGCGAAGTAAATCAGCACTGCGTCAAGTGAAAGGAACCCGAGGACTGGCCATGCCCCAGCCAACACAAACATCGCACCGGTCACGAAGCTAACCAGCGCGATAGTAAGCATTAGTAACCTGAAACCCCTCATTTCTAAGCTAGCATTGGGTTTCAGAGTTGCTTCGAAAAGATAGTGCCTTTTTTTTATGGAACCCCGGCTTTCTACCGGCGCAATAAACGCTGTTTCTGACATTTTGCGATAATATGAAAAACTGATCAGGTGTCTAGATACACTGAGACCAGTGAACTACGAAAGTTCTTGGGCCTTTTACTAATCCAGCACTTTCCCGTTACGCTTGACACCGGTAAAACTCATTCATGCGCGCCACCATGCCCATGAAAGACGTTGACGAATTCTTCGCCCGATTATCGGCCACCGACCCGGAACCTAGGGGTGAACTTAACTACGTTAACGATTTTACTCTCACCGTTGCTGTGGTTCTATCGGCCCAAGCAACCGATGCTGGTGTCAATAAAGCAACCAAGAATCTTTTCAAGACGGCCGACACGCCAGAAAAAATGCTGTCATTAGGAGAAGCTCAGGTGCGGGAACACATCAAAAGTATCGGGCTTTACCGTAACAAGGCAAAGAACATCATCGCTCTCAGCGAAATGTTAATCGCGGATTTCAGCGGCAAGATTCCCCGGACCAGAGACGAGCTTACAAAACTTCCCGGCGTAGGCCGGAAGACCGCCAACGTAGTACTAAATATCGCGTTCGGCCAACCAACCATGGCAGTGGATACGCACATATTTCGACTTGGCAACCGGACCGGTATGGCGCCGGGTAAAAATGTTGTTCAGGTAGAGGATAAGCTAATTAAACGAATTCCCCCGCAATGGATGCAGAATGCCCATCACTGGCTAATTCTTCATGGCCGATACATATGTAAGGCACGGAAGCCCGAGTGCTGGAACTGCATCGTTTGGGACCTTTGTCGTTTCAAAGGTAAGTCGGAGAAATAGACTCATGTATCTCGCTCGCCATGGTCAGACTATTTTTAACGTGGTTTTTGGCACTACCAAGCGTGATCCTGGCGTTCAGGACCCGCCATTAACCGAGAAAGGACACGCCCAAGCCCACGAATTGGCTAGGCATTTTGCAGAGCTGGAGATAGACCGCGTAATTTCGAGCCCCTACACTCGGGCACTGCAAACCGCGCATGAGGTTGCCAACAGGCTAGATGTGCCGATCACGATTGATGCCAACGCGCGGGAGCGCTCAGCCTATGCCTGTGACGTTGGAACCGAAACACCGGTCCTGGCAAATGCATGGCCTCATCTGGATTTCTCCCACCTACCCAAAATCTGGTGGGACCAGGAGGAGGAACCCCTTGGTGTATTCCACGAGCGTTGCACCACATTCCGGAAAACAGTTGCCTGCGCAGTAAATTGGGACCGGATCGCAGTGATCACACACTGGGGCGTTATCCGGTCACTAACAGGCCGAAGCGTCGGAAATGCCGAGTTGTTGCGATGTGATCCGCGGGACCATCACCTACCCCTCGACTGAACCAATCTTAAACCATTTGTTTGCGCCATAGCTTTTTTAAATACAAACAGAGCCAATTGCCCCCCGCTCCCATCCGTGATAGCCACAGGCACTATAATTATTGGAGTGACTAATGTCCGACGATCCCGACATGCAGACCGATAATGCCACCAATATCAGCGGCGCCGACACCAGCGAAGACGCTGGCCCATTCCTGATCATCGCGCAGTACATAAAGGATCTCTCTTTCGAGAACCCCCGCGGTATGGAGGCTCTTTCGGCCATTCAGCAAAACCCGGATGTAAGCGTTGACGTTAGAACCAACGCACAGCCCCTCGGTGAAGACGGCCTCTTCGAAGTATCGGTTTTCATCCGCGCGGAAGCTACGCTCGAAGACGTACCAGTATTTATCGTCGAATTAACGTATTCAGGTATAGTTCAAGTGTCTGGCGTGCAAGAAGAAGAGGTTAAGCCAATTGTCCTAATCGAAGGGCCACGACACCTATTCCCGTTCGCCCGTGCCATCGTTTCCAACGCCGTTAGAGACGGTGGTTTCCCGCCGTTGATGATTAACCCGATCGACTTTTCAGCGTTATTTATCGAACAGCACGTGGATTCTGATGGCTCGGATATCTAAGACGAAGCCGCCCTATTCACCTGCATCAACGACTTGGAACCATAGAGAATTCTCTAAACTGGAAACAAATGTCTCATGGGCGGCAATCTCGTCCGCTGTGGGTGAGTGCGGCCGCGGGGGCGAAATGTTAGATCCCGAAATAATATCAGCCGGCGCCGGGCTATCATTTGCTGACATCGCAACAGACTCTACAGAAGCAAGGCCGAGGTCTGGTTGCCGCCCACCTCGTAATTCTAGATATACCTCTGCCAACAGCTCCGCATCAAGTAGAGCGCCATGCTTGGTACGCGATGAATTATCAACAGCGAAACGACGACACAGCGCATCAAGGGAGGCTGGGGCTCCGGGGAACCGGCGGCGAGATATCGCCACCGTGTCAACAGTCCTGCTCATCGGTAAGACCGGTCGGTTCAAGCGGCGTAACTCCGAGTTAAGAAAATCGATATCAAATTTAGCATTATGAATAACGAGAGGATCGCTAGCGATAAAATTCAGGAAGTCGTCGACCACCTTGGCAAAGACAGGAAAATCACCCAAGAATTCTTCACTGAGTCCGTGAACGGCTAAAGCTCCGGCGGGCATATCACGTTCGGGGTTTATGTACTGATGATAAGTCTTGCCGGTTGGGATGTGATTAAAAACCTCAATGCAACCGATCTCAACCAACCTGTCACCATTCAAAGGATCTAATCCTGTAGTTTCAGTATCTAGGATTAGCTCTCTCATGCATGCTCCTGCGTTTAACTTTACGTTCGACATAAACATTGGGCGGCCAGTGGCGGGCCGCTTCTTTTCTCATCAGTTTTGCAATCCGTAAAAGATGGCGCAAGGTCTCAGCGCGGCCGCGGCCACTGGGTACAACAAAATCAGCCCTTCTCCGTTTAACGGCGTCAGGAATTTGCCGCGCCTTGATATCATCGAACTTTTCTCGAGTCATGCCAGGCCGAGCGAGTACCCGCGCCTCCTGAATAGACGCCGGTGCCGATACTACGATCGACGCATCGCACCGGACGTCAAGCCCCACTTCAAACAGAAGGGGTATATCGAGAACCGCAAGCCCCACTCGCCGGGCTCCACAGCGTTTAAGAAACCAATCCTGCCTCTGGCGGACTAGTGGATGGATGATACATTCAAGTTTCTCTATCGCTGCGGAATCCCCAAAAACACGGTCGCCCAGAGCATGCCGATCGACCACTCCGTCTATTACCACGTCGGGAAATGCCACCTCGATCGATTTCACCGCTGAGCCACCCTTGCCAAGAACAGTGTGAACGGCCATATCAGAATCGTAGACTGGTATGTTCATCCGCCGGAACATCGAAGCCGCGGTCGATTTGCCCATCCCGATTGAGCCGGTCAATCCGACGATAATCACAGCGCCGCCAGTACGTGGTCACGTAGGGATCTATCAACCTCGGGATCCACACCAAACCACTCACGGAATCCGGGCCGGGCTTGGTGCAGAAGCATGCCAAGCCCGCCAACCACAACGTTTCCGCGAGCGCGGGCCGCGGCCAGCAGGGGCGTCTCTATTGGGTCGTAGACAATATCGCAAACAGACGCATCGGAAGGCAACGCACCAAGCGGAAGATCAAGTGGCGGTTGCCCTGTCATGCCAAGTGTCGTCGTATTGACCAACAGGACAGCACCATCAAGCGCTTCGGCGCGCATTTCCCATGAGACCCCCTCGATCGGCATCCCAAATTCAGACTTTAATGCTTGCACCCGTTCTGACGTTCGGTTGGTGACCCGAATTTCCGGGACGCCCGCATCCTTCAGCCCGGCAACAATGGATCTAGCCCCCCCGCCAGCACCGATTACCACAACGGGCCCCATATCGCCCCGCCAAGTCGGGCAGGTTTCTCGTAGGGACTCAAAAAAGCCATAGGCGTCGGTATTGGTTCCGTGGAGTTTACCATCGCGCACCACTATGGTGTTAACCGCTTTAAGCTTTTTCGCCCAGAGATCGACCTCGTCCATAACCCTGAATGCGACTTCCTTATACGGAACTGTGACATTCATACCGGCGAGTCCTAATGATGGGATTAGTCGTAAGGCTTCCGCGGCGCCACTGGGGTCCATCGCAAACGGCACGTAAACACCGTCAATTCCGTACTTTTGTAGCCAGTAATTATGTATCCTTGGCGATTGGGTGTGGCTAATCGGCCAGCCAGCAACCCCGGCCACAACAGCGGCACCTGTAAAGCTCATGTTTCAAGAATCCCGTGCTCACGTAGATATTCAAGCAGCGCCATCAGAGGTAGTCCAAGGATAGTATAATGAGCGCCACTTATATTGGAGAATAACTGCACGCCTAACCACTCGACCCGATATGCGCCAGGGCTGTGGAATGCGGTCGTGCCTGCAACATCGAGGTAAGCATTCAAGAAGTTATCAGTCGCGTCTGCACGAATCGTCAGTTCTGCTCGATCGACCGCCTGCCAGAGACGTTGACCGTCACGAACCATCACCGCGTAAGATATCAGCTCATGTCGACGACCGCGCAGTAACCGTAGCTGGGCCAACGCATCTGCGCGGTTTAACGGTTTGTCGAAAGTGTCTTCCCCCATGACCAAGACCTGATCTGCACCAAGAACCATTTCACCCGGTATTTTTCGTGATACGTACTTCGCCTTCTGCTCTGCTAATACTTCCGCTAGCAGAAGCGGAGACACCCCCTCCTCTTTTAAGGACCGTTTTACTTCTGTTTCATCCACGCGGGATGGTTCCACTATATGCGGAACGCCGGCCTGCTCTAGAAGCTTGCGTCTGGTATGGCTTTCAGAGGCTAGCACGATTTTCGACGATGAGCGGCCAATTATTGGATGGGACACACTGATTTCAGTCATTCTCGTTCCGAATCCCTATCTTCGTCGAGGTGTGTGTAGTGTTGGTATATTGCTGCGGCGGTTTCTTCAATCGAGCGGCGGGTCACATCAATTACAGGCCAGGAATTCCTAGAAAATAATTTTCTCGCCTCGGCTATTTCTGCTCTAACAGTCGCGATATCAACATAATCGGTTTCCGGTTCTTGGTTGAGCATCAACAATCGATTACGCCTAATTTGGACAAGCCGCTCGGCGGAAGCGGTGAGCCCAACCACCAGCATTCCCTCGAGCTCTAAAACCGTTTTTGGTAAGGGTATATCCGGAACGAAAGGAACGTTGGCTGTTTTAAGCCCGTAATGGTTGGCTAGATATACCGAAGTGGGTGTTTTAGACGTGCGGGAAACACCAATCAAAACTAAATCAGCTGCGGCGATATTCTGAGCGCCCTGTCCGTCATCATGCGCCATCACATAGTTTAGGGCCTCGATTCGGTCAAAATACTCAGCGTTCAGCGCATGCTGTCCACCCGGCCGATTAACTGTTTTACGATTTAGATAGTTACCTAGTGACTCGATAACTGGATCTAGGACGGATACGCATGGAACATTCATCCGGGCACATTCCTCCACAAGAGGTTGACGGGTCCTAGCGCTTACAAGCGTAAATATGACCGGTCCGGGGTTTTCCCGGATGCCGTCGATCACCTGTTCCATTTGTGCTGATGAGCGAACCATTGGCCAGATGTGTTCCTGCGGCTTTACGCCTTCGAACTGTGCGATACTTGCTTTTAGGACGCCAAGCGTGGTCTCTCCAGTTGAGTCGGAAATAAGGTGAATATGAAATTGCTCGCTCAAAATTTGATCCTAGGTGATTCGCAGCCAGCCCAATTAATTAGCGCATATTATGGGGATAAATAGGTGCAATCAGTATCAGATAAAAAACAGTGCCATTCGGTTCAGAATCTATCAGTTGGGTTACTAACCGGATTCGCTCTTAACCAATATCTTGTATAATTTCTATTGTGCACCTAATTCATCCTTTTCGCCGAAAGAACCAATCGCAGGTTCTACACGTATACGGGAGATTTATACATATTTACACTGAAACCATGCACAGTGTGATTATCGTGTTTAAAACTCTGGGGATAGAGTTTTCTCCCCGGGATTCACAGCCCCAACTACAACAACTAATAATTAATTTTTAAAAAATAATTGAATGGGAAGTACCGCTAACCGCACTTAATGGGATATTTAAACAGTTGTGACTGATACCTTCAAACCTCTCATCGAGACACTAAAGGGGAAACGCATTGATCCTCCGCCAATTTGGCTTATGCGGCAAGCGGGTCGATATTTACCAGAGTATCGGGCTATTCGCGAAGAGGCAGGCGGATTTTTAGACCTTTGTTATAGTCCGGAGAAAGCTGCGGAAGTAACCCTTCAGCCTCTCAGGCGGTTCGGTTTCGATGCTGCGATACTGTTTTCTGATATTTTGGTTATTCCCCACGCATTAGGACAAGATGTATCGTTTGACGCCGGCCACGGGCCACGCCTCGATCCTATCCGATCCGTTTCTGAGCTTAGACACCTTTCTAAGGATAAGCTCCATGAGAGCTTACAGCCAATCTACGAAACCGTAGGTATCGTCTCTGAGGATCTTCCAAACGGCGCTGCTTTGATCGGGTTTTCTGGAGCACCCTGGACAGTTGCCACATATATGATTGAGGGCAAGAGCAGCCGAGATTTTAAAATTTCAAAACGCTGGGCCTTGGGAGACCCGAACAGTTTTCAGATATTAATCGACTTATTGATTGAATCGACAGCTGAGTATTTGGTGCGCCAAGTCGAAGCAGGCGCTGAAGTTCTCCAGATTTTTGATACATGGGCTGGCGTATTACCAAAATTTGCCTATGACCGTTTCTGCTTTAAACCAATTTGCGAAATAGTTCGACGGGTGAAGAGAATTCATCCGAGGGTACCTTTTATAGCATTCCCCCGCGGGGCAGCACTTTATCTTCCCGATCTTGCTCAAAACCCTGAAATAGACTGTGTCGGTATAGACTACTCAACTGATCCGGAATGGGCTGCGAATAACATTCAGCCCTTTGCGACGGTTCAAGGAAATATAGATCCTATTTCGTTACTCGCTGGCGGCCATGAATTGGAACGTGGTGTGCACAGCGTGATAAAAGCTCTGTCAGGCGGCCCACATATTTTAAATTTGGGGCATGGGATCGTTCCGGAAACACCGACAGCAAACGTTGAGAAATTAGTAAAGGTGGTTCGGGGATGACCCGAATAGCCGTAGTCCTGTTTAATTTGGGTGGACCCGACAGCCCGGATTCTGTACAGCCCTTTCTGAAGAATTTGTTCTCCGACCCAATGATCCTGAGAGTCCCGGGCCCATTAAGGTGGTTCTTGTCACGTCTGATAGCTTGGCGCAGGGCCCCAGTTGCTAGAGAGATCTATGCAGAAATCGGTGGGCGCTCGCCGATCTTGCCGGAGACAGAAAAACAGGCTGCGGCATTGCAATCTGCGCTTGGAGAAGGATACCGAGTTTTTATAGCAATGCGCTATTGGCACCCGTTTGCTGCATCTGTCGCGCGGGATGTACTCAAATGGTCTCCCGGCCGTATCGTCCTGTGTCCTTTATATCCCCAGTTTTCAACTACTACCACGGAGAGCTTTACTCGGGTTTGGAGCACCGCTGCTGAAGATATCGGGCTGACGGCACCCACATCGACAATTTGTTGTTGGCCTGATGTTTCTGGATTTGTTGAAACAATCGCTCGAATGACTGACGCTGCGATTGATAGTCTATTCGATAACACTAACTTTAGAGTATTGTTTTCCGCTCACGGTTTGCCAAAGAAAATCGTTGATGGTGGGGATCCATACCCAAAACAAGTTGAACGCACAGCGTCAGCGATTCTCGACCAGATGAAGCACAAGGGAATAGATAACTTGGTTTGCTATCAAAGTCGCGTTGGTCCCTTGGAATGGCTTAAACCGTATACGGAGGATGAAATAAAAAAGGCCGGCGCAGAGGGTCGGTCATTGATTATCGTTCCAGTGGCATTCGTTAGTGAGCACTCCGAAACGCTTGTTGAGCTAGATATAGAATACGCCGAGCTCGCCGCTCGGGCCGGCGTACAGGAATATATTCGAGTGCCAACAGTCGGTGCTGAAAATGACTTTATTCAATCGATTGCGAGTTTAGTAAGGACAGCACCCGAAATAGGCACGGCGTCTGGCAGTGAGGGGTGTCCTGCCGACTCAAAAGACTGCCCTTTGCAGCAGAGATCCACCTGACATGGGTGATTATTATCTTTGGTTCAAGTCACTTCATATACTCTGCGTTATCGCTTGGATGGCCGGGCTCTTATATTTGCCGCGGCTTTTTGTGTACCACGCAGAAGCAAAAATCGGCTCTGTACAAAGTGAAACTTTTAAGGTGATGGAACGGCGGTTACTCCGTGCGATCACTACCCCAGCAATGATAGGGTCTTTGGTATTTGGTGGGTTGATGGTGTCAACGCCTGGGATAATCGACTGGTCGATGGGGTGGATTTGGGTAAAACTTACAATGGTTGTAATGATGGTGGCTCTTCATGGCTTATTTTCTCTTTGGCGACAAGACTTCGAAGCTGATCGGAACACACGGCCGCCAAGATTCTACCGTATCTGGAATGAGGCACCGACTATTCCATTAATCGTTATAATTGTTATGACGGTGATTAAACCGTTCTGAATCTTTCGGCATGGAATCAACATTTGACTTAGACCTGTCTATTTATTAATAATCACACCTTCTTTCGACGCGGCCGTGAGCCGTTCGCCCGAGTTAAATTCCAAAAACGTTTAAAATATTGCAACCTAAAAATAAGGTGTCTGTTGTTCGGACGCCTTTCCGCTTCCGAAAATACCTCCCGGCACCTTGTGCCCTTAATCTTTTATCCTTGGTCCCAAAATTATGAATCTCAAGGAACTGAAACAAAAAACACCCGCCGATTTGTTGTCCTATGCGGAAGAGCTAGAGATTGAGAATGCCTCAACTCTTCGCAAACAAGACATTATGTTCGCGATTTTAAAACAGTTGGCTGAGAATGATGTTCCTATCTTCGGCGATGGAGTGATTGAAATCCTGCAAGACGGATTCGGTTTTCTGCGGTCGCCTGAGGCAAACTATCTTCCCGGGCCCGACGATATATATGTCTCCCCAACCCAAATTCGAAGGTTTGCATTACGTACCGGTGACACCGTTGAAGGTGAAATTCGCGCCCCCAAAGATGGTGAACGGTATTTTGCGTTGCTTAAGGTCGGACAGATTAATTTTGACGATCCAGATAATGTTCGACACCGGATTAACTTCGATAACCTAACGCCGCTCTATCCAGACGAAAAACTTATGCTGGGCGGGGACGACCCCACGGTAAAAGATATGACGCCCCGAATCGTTGACCTGATCACCCCTCTGGGAAAGGGACAGCGAGGACTCATAGTTGCGCCGCCGCGAACCGGCAAGACTATGATGCTCCAATCAATAGCTGCCGCGATCACGGCTAATCATCCAGAAGTTTACTTGCTTGTGCTGTTGATTGACGAACGTCCAGAAGAGGTCACCGACATGCAACGTTCTGTGAACGGTGAAGTTATTTCATCGACATTCGATGAGCCAGCGTCGCGACATGTCACAGTGTCAGAAATGGTAATCGAAAAAGCCAAGCGGCTGGTAGAGCATAAACATGATGTTGTAATCCTGTTGGACTCCATTACACGGCTGGCACGTGCTTATAACACCGTGGTTCCTTCGTCAGGCAAAGTTTTGACTGGTGGCGTTGATGCCAATGCGTTGCAGCGGCCCAAGCGCTTCTTTGGCGCTGCTCGCAACATCGAAGAAGGCGGTTCGATGACCATCATCGGCACTGCCCTCATAGATACAGGCTCGCGCATGGACGAGGTAATTTTTGAGGAATTCAAGGGAACTGGGAATTCCGAAATCATCCTCGATCGGAAACTCGCCGACAAACGCACCTTTCCGGCGATGGACATCACCAAGTCCGGCACCCGAAAGGAGGAGTTGCTGGTAGATAAAGGCGTGCTGGCAAAAATGTGGGTTCTACGCCGCATTCTCACCCCGATGGGGGTGGTAGATGCAATGGAGTTTTTGCTCGACAAGCTTAAGGGTACGAAGTCGAATGATGAATTCTTTGATTCTATGAACCAGTAAACGACTTGCGCGGGAAGCAACAAAGCTGAAGCAGACGCCCCCGGCGGATACGGTCAATACCAGCGCCTAAGGTTCCAGAATGATAGAGCCAGTCGTCTTTCGGGCTGCGAGATCGCGATGTGCCCGAGCAGCCTCGCGCAGAGAGTATTTGTGATTAACCTCAATTTTCACCGCTCCAGACCTGATCACCTTGATCACGTCCCCCGCCATTTTTCGCATCCGGTCTGGGGAGTCTGCAAAATGAAATAACGTCGGGCGCGTCATCACTAGAGAACCTTTGGACGAGAGCAAGAGCGGATCGATTGGGGGAATTGGCCCTGAAGCGTTTCCGAAAGTTACAAACAAACCCCTATGTTGCAGGCAGTCGAGCGACGCTGGCCAAGTGGCTTTTCCGATAGAGTCATATACAACTGGCAGCATTTCACCCTTTGTGATTTTGCGCACCCGGTCAACGAAGTTTTCCCGACTGTAGATTATAGGGTAGTCGCAACCATGCGCTTTGGCCAACCTGGCTTTGCCAGGCGAACCAACGGTCCCTATGACTGTCGCCCCGAGGTGGCTTGCCCATTGGCATAAAATTGTGCCGACGCCGCCAGCTGCGGCATGTATCAGGATCGTGTCGCCTTTGCTTACTTTGTAGACTTGTCGGATTAGAAATTGCACCGTCATACCTTGCAACATCATGGATGCAGCGACGTCGGTGGGAATTTCCTTGGGTACTTTCACAAGCTTTCCGGCCTCAACGTTTCGGACCTCCGCGTAGCACCCCGAACCGGCTGTACCGGTCGCAACCCGGTCGCCAATCTTAAAGCCTGAAACGCCAGCGCCGACGGCCTCAATTTCCCCGCAAATTTCGCCGCCGGGGGTAAATGGTAACGCCATCGGATAAAGACCCGATCTCTGGTAGATATCTATGAAGTTTACCCCGATCGCCTTCGCTCGGATGGTCACTTCCCCTTTGGCGGGCCGCCCAACCTCAATATCCCGCCACTTCATGACCGATGGTGAACCGGTTTCTTCAACGACGATAGCTTTGGGCATCTGCGTTTCCTTCTCTCAAATTGCTAATAGGGATTGATTAGATGTAATCCCCGCAGCGGGTATCTATGGCGAGGGTTTTGCACCAATGTTTTTAAAAAATCCTTAGACGTTCCGGGTCAGGTCATTTTCTATCCGAGAATTGACTCGAAAAGTTTTGATGTCCGGTCGTTGGCTAGCATAGCCGCGCCCTCATCGTAATTATCGCCGCCAACCCGGGAAAATGCATGATCCACGTCAGGATAAGAATAGATGGTGATATTCGGGTTTGGCGCCAGCTTTTCCTTGATCTTCGCTTGCGCGTCCGGCGGGCAGAAGCCGTCATTCTCCGCAACATGAAGTATAAGGGGATTTTTAATGCCCTCTGAAAGATCAAGCGAATCTTCAATCTGGACTGGGTAATATCCAGAACATGCATCTGCGTCTGTGAAACAGGCTGTGGCATATGCGAGGCTGCCGCCTAGGCAATAGCCCACGGCCCCAACTTTTCCATTACAGGCCTCCATGTTGCGGACATGGGAAATAGTCGCGCCTATGTCGCCAACACCTTTTTCGAAGTTGGGTAGGAATGCATTCATCAGTTCAAAAGCTTTATCCCATTCGGCCTGACTTTTATCGGTCAGCTGCACGCCGGGCTCAATGCGCCAAAAAATATCTGGGGCTATTGCGATGTAACCGTTGCTGGCAAATCCGTCGCAAAGATCACGAATGACTTGATTAACACCGAAAATTTCTTGAATAACGACTATACCCGGCCCGCTGCCTGTGGGAGGCATCGCGCAATAAGCAGAAAAATCGCCGCTACCGTCCGCGGAATCAATGGAAATATTGGACATTAACCGGTACCCCCGATCTAATAAATAATGACATATGGTTATGTATGGATGTAACCGCTTCTTATTATTACCATATTAGCGGCGGCGTGTAGAAAAGTCACCGATGGAAATGTAACTGATACGTTTAAGGAAAATGTGTTTGACCTCTTTCAAAGTTAAGCAGCCTAATTTTAGTCGTTAAACCGCCCCTTCCGGAGTAGCCACCACTACCATTCGCGCCAATTACCCGGTGGCAAGGTATAATAATCGGGATTGGATTCGCGCTACAGGCCCTGCCGACAGCGCGTGGCGAAGTATTTGCGCGCGTTGCTAAATTTCCATATGTCCTAGTCTGTCCATGGGGTATATTGGACATCTCTGCCCAGATCGTTTTTTGAAATGGCGATCCTTGTGGCGAGAGCGGCAGGTCAAATTCTGTGAGACGTTCGGCGAAATAGGCCTCGATCTGCTCCCGCGCCTCCTTCAGAAGTTTGGATTCACTGGTTCTCTGATCAATATGACTCCATCCGACATGGATAATATTTCCGTGGTTTTCTTCAATCGACACTGGCCCGATAAACGTTTCTAGCGATATACACGGCATTTGGCTAAATTGCGTACTCAGCCATATGAGGTCAAGGCACCATGCCTGAAATTTTCGATGACGAAACACTACCTGTTGTACGTCAGCGTATCCCGCCCCCCTTTGCTGCTCCATAAAACAGTGTGGCGAGCAGCAAAAATAAAGAGTAGAGGCGGCAAAGATTACTTAACTAGGTTCGATTTAGTATTGATTTTCAGTAATTCCGATATCAACACATTATATAAGTTGTTTCCGCCATTGAACGCTGCGGCTAGTCGATTAGGGTGTTGTTAATGGAACATGAATATATCGATATTTACTGCGAGCGTACTGGCCCAGAGTACTGGTCTGAGCCGCTAAATGCGGTCACCAACTTCTCTTTTATTTTAAGTGCGGTGTTGATAGCGAACCTAATCCGGAAACAGGGCCCCTCGGGGTATCGCGATATCGTTTCTTGGGTCTTCTGTGTGCTGATTCTCACAATTGGGGTCGGCAGTTGGCTATTTCATACTCATGCGACGCGCTGGGCGCTTCTGTCGGACGTCATCCCGATAGCAACATTTATTCTGATCTATACATGGTATGCGCTTAGGCGATTTGTAGAGGCTCCCGCGGTAATCTGTGGTATCGGTGTCGCGGTGGTTCTCGGTGTTGCAATGTTGGTACCTCCTTTGACTGGCTTCCGCGGCGGCTCATATGTAGCAGCTCTGTTGGCAATGATTTTAATCGGGGGTTATCTGCGCTTTGCGAGGGGTCATATAGCCGGATCGGCGCTGTTACTGGCGGCGACGGTGTTCTTCGTTTCGCTCACGTTAAGGACAATCGATTTGCCGATATGCGGTCAGTTTTCCTTTGGCACCCACTTCGCTTGGCACGTTCTGAACGCCGTTGTTCTATTCGTCGTTGCGCGCGCAATGGTGTTGTATGGCAGGAGTGTTTTACCCTGACACTCCGAGCTACCGGAATAAGAACGCCAACTGATTTACATGCAACCCACGTGGGACCCGATGGCTTTGATCTTTCCTTCTTTAAAGTATATACAATTGTACTCTTTGCCGACCCCCAACGCCGTTAATGCTTCCATTATGCTGGAAGAGGCTGGGCTTCCCTATGAAGCGCCCTTTGTGTCGTTTGGGGCGGAGGAACAGATGAAGGACGAATTCCTGTCTCTCAACCCAAACAACAAAATACTCGGCGATGATCGGCCCCCATGGCCCTGGCAGTGAGCCTCTCCCTCTTTGGGACAGCGGTGCGATTCTGATTTACCTCGCGGAGAAAATTAGAAAATTCATTCCAAGCCAACCGGCGGCGCGTTACTAGTGCCTCCAGTGGTTAATGTTCCAAGTAGGCGGTATTGGACCAATGTTCGGACAACTCCGCCATTTCTGTAAGTTTGTTGCTGACAGGATTGTTGATCCATATCCGACAGACCGATATGTAAATGAGACTAAACGCTTATTGGGGGTTTTGGATCAACACCTGTCCAGCCGTCGTTACATTTTGGGTAGTGATTATTCAATCGCGGATATCGCAACATTCCCGTGGGTCAGGGCCCTCACCACGACCTATGGTGCTGGTGATTTGCTCGGTCTTGAGGGGTTCAAAAGCCTTTTGGATTGGCGAGATCGATGTCTCGCGCGCCCCGCGGTAAGAAGGGGGTTTAAAATCCCTTCACGCTCCTAGTTTTTGGTTTATTTTCAATATCTTCGTAGTGCTGGATAAAGGGTCTAGATTGCGACGCTAAGATCCGTAGGATCCGTCAAGGGAAGAGAACAGGTTCGGCCGATACAAACATAAGCGGTGGGTTTGCCGGCAACCTGTTTTTTCCCAGAGGCGGGGTGGTCGTCAGGTAAGGTTTGGTTTGGCGCAATGCATTGAACGATTTTGTTCATATTTGACGCCCTCCATGCAGCGGCGGTGAGGGCCTTCGTTGGGGCCTTCGCGGGATCGCCTATGATTACGACTTGCGTGGCGCATTGAAGCATTTCGTTTGCGCAGAGGAGGCCGGCCAACGGAAAGAAATTTTTGGATACTTCACCGGCAAAGGCTGTAAAAATATTCTCAGCACGTGTTCGAAAGGCATCCTCACCTGTTAGGTAATGAAGTCGGATTAGTGTCGCGGCTATGACGCTGTTACCCGCAGGTGTGGCATTATCGGCGGCTGTCTTTGTTCGGATTATTAGCGCTTCCGCGTCGTCCGCGGTGAAAAAATAACCGCCTTTGGCAGTATCCCAGAAGTGGACGTTCATCGTTTTCACCCAGTGCCTCGCTGTTCTGATATAATCTTTGTCACCAGTGGCTTCGTAGAGGGCGACCGCGGCTCGCGACATGTTGGCATAGTCATCGAGTGTCGCAGAGTGTTTAAGCTTCCCCAGACGAAACGCGTGCATAAGCCGTCCGTCGCGCTGCATGCAATCACGGACGAAAGCGAACGCCGATATGGCGGCGTGAAGCCAATCGGGCCTGTTAAAAACAACTGCCGCATGTGCCATCGAGGCAATCATCATACCGTTCCAGTCAGCAAGAACCTTGTCGTCCCAGTCAGGCCATGTACGGCTGTTTCGGACAGCTAGAAGTTTCCTCCGCGCAACGGCAAGCACCCCCTCTTGATCATCGTTGAGCAAATCGGGGTGGCTGATCCGATTCAGAATATTGTGACCGTCCCAATTCCCATCCGATGAAACGTTGTAAATGGTTTTGAAAAGTAAAGATTCGGCACAATCTCCTAAAACCTCATTAATTTCAGAGATAGACCAAACGTAAAACTTTCCTTCTTCTCCCTCTGAATCAGCGTCATAACTCGCTGCAAACGGTCTACCCTCTGTAGTCCCTGCGTCGACGACCATTTCCCGGAGACACCAGTCGATTGTTTCTTCCGCACGTTGGGCGAATAAAGGGTTACCCGTTCCTTGCCAGGACCATACAAGGAGATCAATAATTTGGGCGTTGTCGTAGAGCATTTTCTCGAAATGAGGGGTGAGCCATATCGCATCGGTCGAATAACGCGAAAA
>CEUL01083693.1_pt1 | contig 24985 bp, 25 predicted proteins | sample 427021 | NCBI WGS metagenome assembly CEUL01 (sample SAMEA2622800, study PRJEB7988) | marine metagenome | isolation source: saline water (ENVO:00002010), including | reverse complement strand
CCTTTTGTTAGTCCTTCTAGAACCTCAATGGCTTTGGTAATTCCACCAAAAGTTCTGGTAGTGATAAATGCAATAAGCGAAATAATGAATATTACAAATGATATAGCAGCTACATAAGTTAGATTTAATACATTGGCTGCTCTAAGTATATTTTCTCTTTCATCTTTAAAAATAAATAGTTGTGCTTCGTCAGCTGATAAAAAAGTACTTAGAGGAAGAAGGGTGACTGATGTGCCAAGTTCAGTATCTTTTTCAGAGTGACGGGAGCCATTTATTGCTTTGAATAAAGATGCTTTGTCGGTTAACTTATTAAAGTTTTCAATATCAAAAAGATCATCTTCTGCATCACCAAATTGTTGATAGTAATCATTTAGTGAGATCAAACCGGAGTCAGTATTAATTGCAGTTCTAACTTCAAACTCATCTTCAAAAACCTCCAAGCCTTTTCTTATATCTACACCCAAAGCTATTACAGCTAATGTTTCGCCCTCTACTTTTACTGGAAAGCTCAACGCTTGATTTAAAGTTGATGCCTGCTCCTCATCTTTATCTTTAATCTTTACTATTGACTGCCTAGGTCTGCTCGAAGAATCTTTAAGAAATGAATCTAGATAACTGAAAAAATCAGGACGGGCAGCAGGGGAGCACGGATCAACACCCAATAAATCTAAGGCACTACCACAATAAATTCTTTCTCCGGAGGGAAAATAAGCCATAACATAGCTCAAGTTTCCATAATCAAGCTCCTCTTCAAAAAATAATTCAATTAAATATTGTGCATCTCCAATTCTATCAGCGCTGATAGTATCTAGAAGAGGGTTGGTATAAAGATTACTAGAGTTAACTTCATCTAAAAATATTTCAGAGTCAGGATCCCAGAATGATGCATTTTCTCCAGTTACTGGAAGCCATTTTGACATGACATCAAAAGATTTATTGTAAGTTTGGTACCAAGCAGATTCGTAAAGAGTAAGAAGAGATTCATTTGATGAGTCCTCTTGAATATTTTCTCTATAACCAAAAGAAAATATAAATATTGCTGCAACAAGGACATTACCAATGACCCCAAATAGAAGTAACTGGAGTCTTATAGGCATAGGTATGCTTTAGCTATATTAAAATTAAGAGTTAATTAGCGAGTTTGAAAGTAAGATCAATTTGAACGTTATTAACCTTAACTGATGTTCCGTTATATGTTGGAGGCTGATATAAGAATTTTCTCACGGCTTTAATAGCTGCTCTGTCAAATACACCGGCTGGGCTACTTTCAACCACATAAGGATCTAGGACTGAGCCATCTGTATCAACATCGAATTCTAATCTTACGGAGCCTTCTACACCAAGCCTTATAGCTCTTCTTGGATATTCAGGTGCAGGGCTTGAGACTCGAGTTACTTCGATTTCCGTGCCTTCTTCTCCAACGTATCCTTTATCACCAGCAAAGGCAGGAAAAGCGAGCAAAAATGCAAAAACGAAAACTGAGAGGGAATTTATAGATTTCATAATGTTCTTTTATTGTTATAGTTATTAATAAGTAACAGTTTAAGGTACTCAATTGTACCTTATAATACCAAGAAATCAGTTTGGGTGTTAATATCTTTCACAGAATTGTACATAACTACCACATTATATAAAGCATGAAAAAAGTTAAAGATCATTTAAATGAACAGAAGTACTGGGATATATTTACTATTCCCGAGGATTCAAGCTTGTTTGATGCAGCTAATTTAATGAATAAAAATAAGATTGGTGCCTTGATGATAAGTGAATGCGGTTCTCAAGATCATCTTTGCAAATCATCAGTTGTTGGGATCTTAACAGAGCGAGATCTTGTTTATGCTTTATCAGGTGGAGCTCAAACATTAGAATCTAAAACTGTTAAAGATGTAATGACAAGAAAGTTAATTTTTACTTGTCCAGATACTTCTAACTCAGAAGCAAAAAAACTTATGATTGAAAATCAAATTAGGCATTTACCAGTTTTTTCAGATGAGCATCTTGTCGGCATTATATCCATGCGCGATGTATTTAAAGTTTAAATCCTAATTTTAAACTATGAATTTTTTTCAGCGACTCTCGTACACAGCATTAAATTTTCCAACGGCGGCAGCTGGAATGCCAATTTTTATATTCGTGCTACCTTTTTATGCAGACGATTTAGGTTTAGGCCTCTCAATAGTGGGCATCATTTTTTTTCTTGGGAGATTTACCGATATTTTAACCGATCCAGTGATGGGACTTCTTATCGATAAATTTCCATCTAGATGGGGTAAACACAAGCATTGGATTTTTCTTTCTGCACCAATATTTATGTTGGCGACCTACTTAATTTTTTTACCGCCAACAACATCACCATCCTGGATTTATTTTTTTGGAGGGTTATTTTTGCTTTATTCTGCATTTACTTTAAGCAGCATTACTCAGCTATCTTGGGCAACTTTTTTAGCACCAGATTATGATGATAGAACTAAGCTATTAACTTTGAGAGAACTCATGGCACTTCTGGGAATGTTTTCAGTTATTGCAATTCCAGCAGTTGTAGAAATTAACGACTCCTCTCTACAGGCAAAAGTTCATGCTATTGGCATCTTTGTAATATTTTGTATTCCAATAATTACTCTAAATGCTATATGGCAAACTCCTGATTATATGAATTCGAACTCCAATAAAATATCTGATAATTCATTTAAAAATTTTAGGAGATTATTTTCAAACCTAATGCTAATTAGGATTGTAATTGCTGCAGTTTTAATAGCTTTCTGTATGAGTTTAAATGGAGCTCTTTATTTGATTTGGATGGAGGTTGTCATGGAGCTTCCTGAATATTCATCTAGATTGATGCTAATTTATTATGTTGTTAGTGTTTTTGGCTTAGCAATATGGAGACATTTAAGTTTAAAAACTTCAAAGCATTTTGCTGCGGGAATATCATGCATTTATGCAATTATAGTTTTGATATCCGGCTTTATTGGTTATTGGTTTATTAGAGATATTGAGACAGGATATAAATTAATTGCAGTAGGATCATTTATAGTTTTATATGGAATTTCATTTTCTGGCCCGCTTCCTTTAATTAACGCAATGACAGCAGATATTTCTGATAAATTATCAGTAGAGGTTGGTGAGAATATCTCTGGAACTGTATTTTCATTTCTTACAACTCTTACAAAAATAGGGTTTGCACTTGCAGCAGTTCTTCCTTATTTAGTTTTAGAGCTTTATTGGGGATTTGATATCTCTATTGGAACATCAAATACAGAGTCATCTAAGATGGCTATTTACTATATCTATACATTTGTGCCAATCATTAGTTATTCTATAGCTTCATACCTATTATTTACTCATTCGTTAGGAAGAGAGGATCATGAAAAAATTAAATCTGAGTTAAATAACCATGCCATATAGAAAATATGAATGCGTGATTTGTGGCTACATTTATGATGAGGAACTTGGTGATCCCGAGGATGGTTTAGAGCCAGGTACGAGATGGGAAGATATTCCAGATGAATGGGTATGCCCAGAGTGTGGAGTCAGTAAGTTTGATTTTGAATTAATAGAGGAATAGTTTCTTGATTAAACCGTTCCTTTAACAATGCTTATTTGCAAAATTATTCAATAGAAATTAATTTTTCAAAGATTCTGTCTTATCATTTTCAACATAAAATGATGAAAAATGTTTTCTAAATTTAGCGATTGGGCCATCTGAATCACAGAGCACAGGTTTAGATGCATACTTTTTGTTTTCCCACACAGGAATATCTTCTTTAACCTGCTTATTAATATCTGCGATTATTGCTGCTCCAACACCACCAGTCGGTACCTCACCATTTACTTTTTTTTGCAAAAATGAAAATCTGGTAATTACCTCTTCATTTTCAGTTGGAGTTGTTGAGCCAAGTAACAGTGTGTCACAAATACCTTCAAACTTTGTAAAATTATCACCAGGTCCGTTTGATGCTCCAGATATTTTACCTTTTACGGTGCCTCTTGGAGTAATCATGTCAGCTTTCTGGTAAAAAAATCTTTTTTGATCTTTGTAAGTTACCTCAAATTCTGGATATGAAGCAACTCCATGAACATACATAAAATGAGCCGCGTCAACTGCATTTTCTGCCATATCTTGAATATGACATTTAATGCGATATTCGAACTTTTCGAATTCATCGCCCCACTCAGGATCACTAATTTCTGGGTAAGTTTCTACCTCATAATGCGGCTCTTCACCATTGGGGTGATACCATGCATATATTAAATTATTTCTTTCAACTGTTGGGTATGTAAATATTTTTACATCTTTTGCTTTTGGAGGAATGTTTTTTGCATAAGGTATTTCACCAATTTTTCCATCTGTTTTCCATCTCCATGCATGAAAAGGACATTCAATGCATTCACCATTAATAATACCCCCGTGACCAAGATGCGCTCCCAAGTGAGGACAATATGCATCTAACATACTTACTTCACCTGATTCAGTTCTGAAAAGCACTTGATCTTGAGCAAAATAACGAACAGCTTTTACATCGCCTGGATTAAGTTCATTTGAATAATCTACAACGTACCAACCAAATGGGATTTGCAACATTGAATATCTTTGTTTTTCTGTCATAGCGTGTGGTATTTGTTAGTTAATAATTATATCTCTAATTTAAGCAGTCTCTTAGCATTCTCTCCCAAAAACAATGGCCAAACATCCTCAATAAAAGGCACATCATCCATTTCACTAAAAATTTTATCCAAAGAAAGACCCATTGGGAAATATCCCGCATACATAATTTTATTTTTACCACGTGTATTAGCAAAATTTATTATGTCTTTAGGATAATGCTTTGGTGAGAAAGCGCTAGTTGAATAATACAAATTTGGATATTTGAGCATTAATTTACATGCCAGAGCTGTCCAAGGTTCTGCTCCATGACGCATAACAAACTTAAGTTCTGGAAAATACCAGCAAACCTCATCAATTAATTCAACTTTCTGTGGTGCCATTGGTATCCTTGGACCAGGAACACCAACACAACAGAAGAAAGGTATATCTAATTCAATACACATTTCATAGATTGGATGCCACTTCGGATCATTAATTGCTACTTGAGGATACATTCCTGAGGGAAATGCGCTTACAGCTTTAATACCATAGGTTTCAAAATGCCTTTTTATATTTTGAGCCTCATTTTCAGTGTTCGCATTTATCGGGAGGTCAAAGAAAAATCTGTTTGAATGATTCTTTGCAGCCTCAATTTTAACTTCTGATTTTTCATGAAATCCAATCATTGCCTGATTTATATGAAATTTATCCATTTGCTCTAGTGTGTATTGAATAAAGTCATCGTGTGATCCAGTTTCAGGAATATCTTTAAACATATATTGAGCAGGCATTTTAAACATAGACTTTGACTCTTCATCACGCAGGAGGGGTTCCATAAATTTATACCAATCAGATCTATCTTCTTGCTCGGGGATGCCAAGCATAAGATCAATAGTATGAATGTCTTTGTTAATAGCCATGATTGGATTTTAAACAATATTTATATGGAAATTCCTTTTTTTTAAAAAAACGAGGAATACTTTTAATTTTACTTGACGAATAAATATCATTCGATACTCGTTTATGACATAAATTCTCCGCCATTTACATCCAAATTAGCACCGGTAATAACTTTTGCTAGATCCGAGATTAAAAATAATGCAGCATTTGCACAATCACTATCATCAGGAATGATGCCCAATGGAATATCTTTGGTAACACCATCGATTACATCCTTTGGCTGAACGCCCATAGATTCAGCAGTAAAATTTACATACATTTCAACAGGAGGGCCCCACATCCAACCCATGAATACTGAGTTGACTCTGATACCTTTTGGGCCTAGCTCCTTTGCAAGAATTTTAGTTGCAGTTGCTAGAGCTCCTTTTGATGCGGCATATCCTCCTTGAGTTGGTAGAGGTTTTTTTGTAATTAAGCTATTGATCATTACAATTGAGCCTTTTTGATTTGGAGTCATTTTTTTAACTGCAGCCATGGTTAGATTCATGGTTCCAAAAAAGTTGGTGTTCATAGTTTCATGCCAATCAGTAAAATCGGAATCCTCAATTTCTTTAAAATCACCTGCACGATAAGCACTATTGATTAGGCCATCAAGTACTCCATATTTTTTAATAGTTTCATCAACTAAATTTTTACATTCTTCCGGTTTAGTAATGTCACAAGGGATTGCAATCACTTCTGATTTTTTTCCAATTTCTTCTTTTAATTGATTTAAAAGATCGGTTGATCTTGCAGCTATAGCAATTTTTGCACCTTCTCTAGCAGCTCCATATGCGAGCTCTTGACCTAAGCCTGGTCCAATACCGGAAACAATTACAACTTTATCTTTTAATAACATCTAAGTTCCTATTTTATATATTTATTAATGTAGTCTTGAAAGTAATTATCAATGAATGAACTCTCTAGACCAAATTCTTCAAGTGAGTATTGATGAGCCCCCATTTCATGTTGATTCTCCTCTTTCCAAGCTTTCATTGCATTTTCTGCCTGATCAGTAAAATCCTCACCAATAAAGTTATAAACCTCATTCATTTCAAGAATTGGATCTTGAATCATTTTATTAAATTCAAGATTAAGGAAATTGTCTTTATTTGCATTACTAATTTCCATACAGTGATTTAGCACCTTAGCTAATTTGTGCGCCCAATGATGTCCAATTTCATTTTTATCATATGAATTTGTAAGCGGCTCAAATAAATTCGCACACATTGAACAAAATGACGGCACAGTTTTTAAAGGGTCCCTATGAGTCTGAATAACTTTTGCATCTGGAAAAATTTTTAATAACTTATCTATGAAACCTAAATGATGAGGTGATTTTAAAACCCATCTTTTCTTTTCTCTACCAGGATTTTGCCATTGTAGATATTGAAGCATTTTTTTTAGTTGAGCATATGCATGAATATGATCCTGAGATTCAACCCATTTAGAATAAGAGGGCAGGCGCATAAATGATTCTGGTACTGTGCTAAAAAACGTATGCTCTAAAAGTAAAATTTCTTCATCTGCTCCTTTGTAATCCCAAGGATGGATGGTCAGGGCCTCTGGCGAGGCCTGCATAACTGCTTCAACTTCAGCTTTTCCCAAGTTCATTCGTTCTTCTGGGTTGCCGCGCAATTCATCTTTTAACATTGCTGGATATCTTCCCTCCCACCATAGCATTGCAGTATGGTTTGGATCAGAGGCAAGAAGTCTGTGGGTCATTGTGCTTCCTGTTCTTGGAAGCCCAACAATCACAACAGGAGAGTTAATTTCTTCGCCAAGTATTTCTGGATGCCTGATGCAAGCTTCTTCTACCATCAGTAAATTAGCTAATACACCAGTCAATCTATATTTTTGTGCATCTAAACCAATACTATTTAAATCTGCCTCATGATTTATAGATTGAACAAGAGTTTCAAATCCCTCCAAAAATAAAGGATTGCCAAAATTTTCTAAATTAGTTTGCTTTATAGCTTCATTTTTAATTGATTTAGAATTAAGCATTAGCCACCCTCCATAGAGTCAATTTTTTTTATTACTACTTTTGGGATTGGATGAGTGCTTGCACCTATCCAGCGAAGGAGCATTGCTCCATTATTACGGCCTTCGGTTATAAGGTTATTTTTTATATTCATGTAATTATGACTAACATTAATAGTTAAAGTTTTATCGTTATTTAGAATCGCCGATGAGCCATTGATATGGATGGGATAATGACGATAATCTAGGGATTCCATCCAATAATTTTCTAATTGAAAATTCCAATACTCACAATCAGGTATATCGGTTGTTATTTCCATAAACTCATCTTTATCAAATTCATAATAACCATGCAGGTAACAAATTTTTGGATCTCCACCGGCAGCTTGAAAAAAAGTTTGATCACCAAGCGGTAATTGATTCCTATGATTATCTTTAAATTCATGAACCCAATTCAAGAAAGTTGCTGCAGTTCCTCTGATAAAAGCAAGCGACTGATTTAATTGAGTTTCAAGTTTTGCGGACGTTAAAAGTTCCGGAGTTGCGTTTGTGCTTCTAGTTTTTATGTTAATTTTTGCATGAGTTTGAGAAATTCTATTTTTATAGGTCTGTCGAACAATTAACATATTTGCATTTCTAGGAAGCGGTAAAAAATTTTTTGAATTAGAGTCTCCGCCAAGATACAAAACAAACTCTCCTGAATTATCTATAGCCATATCCCTTATATCAATCTCCCCTAAAGAGAGCATCGTCCCATCCTTGCTATAATTATTTTCTTTTAACCCAAAGCTTAAATAGTCTGCTTCACCAATATTGCCATAAATCTCATAGATTTGATTTCCATCTATGTTTGCGTTTAAGTAAATATTATCTGGATTATCTGCGCCTATTTTTGCAGTTTCATGTGAAAGATTATAAAAAGATGGAGTGGTGGGATTAGAGTGCTCCAAATTCATTTCTAAAGATAAACGCATCAACCGCAATAAATATCTATATCCTTCAACTTGGTCTGTTTCACTTAGGTAAGATTCTGACTCAATAATTGAACCAACCTCTTTAAGATTTTCACAAAATGCATCCCATTTTTCTTTAAATAAATCAGCCATAGTTTTTCTTTTTAATTGATTAAATTTATATTAAGGTTGATGTTTAATCAATGAATAGAAAAATACAATGCCAAAGCCACAAGAGAGAGATTTAGACCAAACTAAAATTATTTTTAGTTCTTGGCTTCAGACACAATTAAGCGGAGCTAATAATCTAGACGTTGAATTATTAGGAGGTCCTGAGAATACAGGCTTTTCGAATGAGACACTAAGTTTCAACGTTTCTTATGAATTTGAGGGAGCAAACATTAATACTGGAATGGTTCTTCGATTTTATCCTGAGGGATTTTTTGTATTTCCTGACTATGACATTCATAAACAATTTTTGATTATGAAAAAATTATCTGAACACGATATCAAAGTGCCTAAAGTTCTTTGGTATGAACCTAGTGATGAGGTTTTTGGAACTTCTTTTTATGTTATGGAAATGGCTAGTGGCGATGCTCCCTCTGATAATCCTCCATTTCATCAAGAGGGGTGGGTTGCTGATTCTTCAGAAGCTGTTAGAGAAAGAATTTGGTGGGGCTGGGTTGAGCAAATGGCAAAAATTCACCAAGTAGACATATCAAATGGAGATTTTGAATTTCTTAATAGGCCTAAGCTTGCAGGAGATTATCTTGATCAAGAGCTAAATTATTATTTTGATTTTCATGATTGGGCCATGGATGGTGAGGCTCATCCTGCAGCAGATCAAGCACGAGAATGGCTTCAGACTAATAAACCAAAATCAGCTCAATCTTCTATTCTGTGGGGAGATTGCAGGTGTGCAAACATTATGTATGATCCTGATGGCAAAGTTTCAGCCGTATTAGATTGGGAGATGGCTGCACTTGGAGATCCCTGCATGGATCTTGCTTGGGGAATAGCTATTGATGATTGCAATTCAAAAGGAGTGCATGTTGAGAGACTTAGTGGCTTTCCTGGACCTATTGCAACCATTGCTAAATGGGAAGCTCTGACCGGATTTAGTGCAGATAATTTTGATTACTACTATATTTTGGCTCTATATAAATTCACCGTCATAATGGTTAAAGTTGTCAGAAAACTTGAACACTATGAAATGATGCCTATGGGAATGAATGCGCACATTAATAATCATGTAACCCCCATGCTGGAAGCTAAACTTAAGGAGTTATAAAAATGGCTATCTTTTCTATCTCTCATTCAGAGAGCGGCAAAAAACTATTAACTTTAAAAAGTCCAGTTGATCTTTCTCATATTGATACATATGAATGCACATCAACTGAAGAGATTGCAACGATAATGACCCAAGCAAAAGTTGCGCAAAGTGAGTGGAAGAAAACATCTTTGAAGGAAAGAGTTGAATTAATGCATAGAGTTGCAGATGTAGTAATTCAGCAGCAAGACAGAATCATGGATGTTGTCATGAGGGAGACTGGTAAACCAGAGCAAGAAGCTATGGCCATGGAGGTATTTTCAGCTGTAGATTCTTTGGTGTTTTATGCTAAAAGAGCTCACAAATGGCTAGCAGATAAGAAAATTAAGATGCATGGTCCTATGCAGTTCCTAAAGAAAACAATAATTACATACAAGCCAAGAGGCGTGGTAGCAGTAATTACTCCATGGAACGGACCATTCATTTTGTCTATTAATCCAGTCATTCAAGCCTTACTTTGTGGAAATAGTGTGGTGGTAAAGCCATCTGAGGTTACGCCAATGTCTGGAGCATTGGTCCAGGAGATTTTTGCTCTAGCAGAAGCTCCACAGCATTTAGTTCAGACTGTCATTGGCGACGGGGAGACAGGAGCAGACTTGATTGATAAAGGCCCAGATAAAGTGTCTTTTACAGGCAGCGTTGTAACAGGAAAGAAGATTGCGGCAAAGTGCGGTGAAATGCTTATACCTTATAGCTTAGAGCTAGGAGGCAAAGATGCCATGATTGTTTGCTCCGATGCAGACATCAAAGATGCTGCCAGTGGAGCAGTCGTAGGGTCATGTATGAATGCAGGTCAGTATTGCTGTGGTACTGAAAGAATTTACGTTATGGATGATGTTTATGATGAGTTTGTTGCCGAGGTTGTTTCGATAACTAAGTCACTCATTCAATCAAATGATTGTAAGGGTGATGTTGGCCCGACCTTCTGGGATAAGCAAGTTGATATTATCGAGGATCATGTAAATGATGCTGTTGCAAAAGGCGCTAAGCTATTGGTTGGAGGGAAAAGAAATCCAAATTTTGATGGCCTATATTTTGAACCAACTGTTCTTGTAGAGGTTACCCATGAAATGAAAATAATGAAAGATGAAACTTTTGGGCCAATTATCTCAATTATGAAGGTTGAATCTGAAGAGGAAGCGTTAATATTAGCCAACCAATCTCATTATGGTTTGAATGGAAATGTTTGGACAAAGGATTTAAAAAAGGGTAAGAGATTAGCCAAATTAATTGAAACTGGAGCTTGCTCTGTAAATGACATGGCAATGAGCTATGGAGTTAATGAAGTTCCATTTGGTGGAGTGAAGGAAAGTGGGCTAGGCGTTGTCAATGGAAAAGAAGGTTTGCTTGCTTATGCTCATCCAATGCCAATTATTATCGGAAAAAAATCTGCGTCAGCATATCCCTATACAGATAAATCATTTGAGCAACTTAAAGGAGCCTTAAAAATATTTTGGGGCAATAGACTGGTAAGAAAGCTGTTTGGTTAATTTTATTTAGGCTTAGCTACGTTCAAATAACTTGGCTTCTCTCCACCTCCATGAACCTCAAGAGCAGCCCCGGTAACCCAATCAGCTAAATCAGAACAAAAGAATATACATGCCTTAGCAATATCTTCTGGCTTTCCCATTCTTTTCATTGGAATGGTTTTGGCGACTTTATTAATTTCTTTTTTACTCCCGTAATGCAGTATTGAATTTTCTGTTTCAATGTAGCCCACTATTATGGAGTTAACTTTAATTTTTGGCGCCCATTCAACTGCTAAAGTTTTTGTTAAATTTACAAGTCCGCCTTTAGCTGCACCATATGCAGCACTTCCTGGTGTAGGTCTGGTTGCTGTAACACTAGATATATTAATAATGTTTGAGACTGTCTTTTGTTTAACCATAATTTTTGCAAATCTTTGGCTGACATTGAGTGGCGCAGATAGGTTCAGATCAATGATTGCTTCGTGAAACTTATTTGATGCTTTTAAAGCATCATTTAATGGAGAGCCACCAGCGTTATTGATGAGGATATCTATTGATTTAGAAAGATTTTTAATTTTCATTACTGCATTGTCCAGGGAATCAATATCTCTAATATCACATTCAATAAACTTAGCTTTGTTGCCTTTTGATTGAATTGTTCTTGATGGTTTTTGCCTTGCTAGAATATAAACATTTGCGTTCAGCTTTAAATAGGCTTTTGTAATCTCAGCACCAATTCCTTTTGTGCCTCCAGTTACTACAACTGATTTATTTTTTAAATTTATCATTTTAAGAATTTATAGATTTAATCAATTTAATTATAAACTATGAATGTTTTAATTATATTGACAAATTTAATCTTGTAGATATCCATTGATTGGTTTGCGAATTTGTATAATATCTATTTAATATTTATCAGGAGATAGTTAATGAAAATTGCGATTCTAGGCGGTACTGGATCTTTAGGAAAAGGGCTTGCCTCAAGATGGATTAAAGCTGGACATGATGTTCTCATTGGCAGCCGTGATTTACCTAAAGCTCAAGAAGTTGCAGTTCAATTAGGGCTGGACAGTTCATCTGGTATGTTAAATATTGATGCTGCTAAAACCTGTGAAATTGCTTGCTTAACTGTGCCATTTGCTCATCAAGAATCAACTCTATTGAGTATAGATAATGGACTCATAAATAAAATAATGATTGATGCAACTGTTCCACTGATGCCTCCAAAAGTTATGAGAGTTCAATTACCAGAAGTTGGCTCTGCAGCATTGAATGCTCAATTAATTTTGGGTGAAAATACTATCGTTGTGTCTGCTTTTCAAAATATTTCAGCTGAATTACTTCAGACTGATGCAGAAATTGATTGTGATGTATTGGTAGCAGGAGATAAGCTTGATGCTAGAAATATCGTGATTGAATTAGCAGCTGATGCTGGCTTGACTGGTTGGCATGCCGGACCATTATGTAATTCAGTTGCCGCAGAAGCCTTAACTTCAATACTTATCGCTATTAATAAAAAACATTCACTAGCGCACTCTGGTATCAAGATCACAGGTCACTAAAAAGAGAAGTATTATTAGTTCTATTAACCTCATTGCTTTAGAGTCACTGCCGCTTATCCAGCCAGGACAAGACGTATCTAATGAAATCATCGATGCTATAAACTATGAATCAATATCAATTGATGATGGAGATGTTATTGCAATAGCTCAAAAAATTATTTCTAAATCAGAAAATAGATATTTAGACATCTCTCAATTGAATCCCTCAGAAGAGGCCATAACACTATCTACAAAAATTGATAAAGATCCAAAGTTTATTCAAGCAATCTTAAATGAATCCAAAAAAGTAGTTCGCTACAGAATGGGGGTATTAATTGTTGAGCATAAGTTGGGATTTATTCATGCAAATGCTGGAATTGATCGATCTAACATCGATCAACTTAAAGACATTGTTTTGTTGCTGCCAGAAAACCCTGATGAATCTGCTAAGAAGATTTCTGAATCTATGTCTCAACATTTTCAAAAAAATATATCCGTAATTATCACTGATACCATGGGCAGACCTTTTAGAAATGGAATAGTAGGTTTTACGATAGGGAGTCATAACATTGAATGTCTTTTAGATGAACGAGGAAAAAAAGATCTTTATGATAATGAGTTAAAAGTAACTCAAATAGGTATTGCTGATGAATTAGCAGCAGCATCGTCATTATTGATGGGTCAGGCTGCCCAAAAAAAACCCGTTGTATTAATTAAAGGGTATAAATTTAAACAAAATAATATTAGCGATTCCCGATCTTTAATTAGAAGTGAAGAAGAGGACTTGTTTAGATGAAAAATTATTTGTTATTGTGTGGGGGTGTTGGTGGAGCTAAGCTTGCCTTGGGATTTAAAAATTCAATTGATCCAGAAAATTTAACCATTGCCGTCAATACTGGCGATGATTTCACGCATCTCGGTTTAAGAATCTGTCCCGATCTTGATACTGTGATGTATACCCTTGCCGGTGAATCAGACATATCAAAGGGCTGGGGAAGAAAAGACGAGTCATGGAATATGCTTTCAGCTTTATCTGATATGGATGGAGAAACATGGTTTCAACTAGGAGACAAAGATCTAGCGACCCATATTCAAAGAACATATTTAATTAATTCTGGACAATCTCTTACAGAAGCAACACATGATTTATGTGAGTCATTCGATCTACCGAAATTTATTTTTCCAATGAGTAATCATTCTGTTGAAACTTATATACAAACAAAAAATAGGTTACTGTCATTTCAAGAATATTTTGTTAAATTGAAATGCGAGCCACCTGTAGCTGATTTTGTTTTCAAGGGACTTGATAAAGCTGATTTTAATAAAGATCTTGATTTATCAATTTATGATGAAATCATCATATGTCCATCAAATCCATATGTAAGTATTAATCCAATGCTCCAGTTACCCAAGCTAAAAAATTATTTACATAATTTTTCAAATAAAGTTACAACTATCAGCCCAATTGTTAATGCTCAGTCATTAAAAGGGCCAACAGCAAAAATGATGCAAGAGCTTGGCCAAGAAGTAAGCGTAAAAACTATTGCTAAATTTTATAAGAATTATTCTAAAAGAATATTTATAGATTCATCTGATGTAACTGAGTCCGATGAATTAAATGAGCTAGGATATGAGGTGCATATTGCTGATTTAGTTATGAATAGTCTTGATAAAAAAAATGCACTAGCAAATACAATCATTGATGAGCTTGAATCAAAGTAAATGAATGTCTCTGCATTTATACCGATCAAAAATTTTTCATCTTCAAAGAATCGACTAGCAAATATTATTAGCTCAGTTGAACGGGAAACTTTAGCTGCATCAATGGCAAAAAAAACTATTGATACTTTGCACAATTCTAAAATCTGTAATTCAATAACAGTCGTCACAAATGACAGTAATTTAGACTTAGATTACTCGACTTCGTTTTTTACAAACTCACCATTAAACGATGGTTTAAATGAAGCTATTTATGCGCAAACAACGAACGATATTATTTTAATCATGCATGCAGATCTCCCTAAAATAAATGAACAAGATCTTCATAAGTTAGCCCATTCATTTGATAAGAAAAAAGTTAGTATTATTTCTGATCTTTTGGGACAGGGAACAAATTGCTTGATGTTTAATTCTGCATTTTCCTTTGATCTAAAATTTGGATTCAATAGTTACAATCTTTTTATGCATGAATTTAAAAATAATGAATTAAATTATCAAAATATTTCGATTGAAAGCCTTCAAGATGACCTTGACTCCGAGGAAGATTACTTCAAACTAATTAAATACATTAATAGTTAGATCGTTGAAAATTCAAGAACAGTCAAACAAAGCCTTAAAGCAATTAATTGCTTCGGGATCAATTGAATTTTCTAAATTAAGCTCCTTAGCCAATATTTCTTTATCTGATGCTTTGTTAAAGGCTTCTTTTGATAAGAAAATAGCGCATTACAATAACCTACTAACCTTTTCACCAAAGGTTTTCATCCCTTTAACATTCTTATGTCGTGATGTTTGTCATTACTGTACCTTTGCTCAGACTCCTAAGAAAGTTGAATCACCGTATTTATCAATTGATCAAGTTATCTCAATTGCTAAAGAGGGCGAGGCTAATGGTTGCTATGAAGCTTTATTTACCCTAGGTGATAAGCCAGAATTGAGATACAGAGCTGCAAGAGAGTGGTTGTCAAAAAATGGATATAAGACAACAAATGATTATTTGGCTGCATGTGCTGAAGCTGTATTAAATGAGACATCCTTAGTACCTCATTTAAATCCTGGTTGTTTAACCGCTGATGAAATTACTAAACTTAAACCCCTTAGTGGCTCTATGGGATTGATGGTTGAGTCTTTATCTGCTCGGTTGACTGAAAAAGGCCAACCACATTACGGATCTCCAGACAAAGATCCTATTTTTAGAATGAAAACATTGGAGGAAGCTGGAAGACAAAATGTTCCATTTACCACTGGAATATTAATAGGAATAGGTGAAACAAGGTTAGAGCGCCTAGAGTCATTACACAAAATATCTGAATTGCATCTCACATACAATCATATCCAAGAAGTTATAGTGCAGAATTTTAGAGCAAAGCCTAATACATTGATGGCAAATGCAAGCGAACCATCATTTGATGAGCTTATGTGGACTATTGCAATGGCCAGATTGCTCTTGCCTGGTGATATTAGTTTGCAGGTCCCACCCAATCTAAATTCAGATAACATCAAACAGTTATCTCAGTCTGGAATAAATGATTTTGGTGGAATATCACCAGTTACCAAGGATTATGTTAATCCAGAGGCACCTTGGCCTGAAATAGAAAAGTTAAATAAAATAATTTCAACTTCAAACCAATCTTTAAAACCAAGAGCAACTTTATATCCAAAGTATTTTAATGATCTTGATAGCTTTTCATCACCTAGAATATCCTCCCAACTTCTTCAAATAACCGATTCTCAGTCTCTCATTCGGTCTGATTTCTGGAGATCAGGCATTAGCAATAAAATACCTTCATATCCAGAAGCTATATTTAATTCTAATATTCGTCAATCAATAGATAATGTTGAAAAAAATCCATCTATTGAGAATATTCAACAGCTACTTGAGACGCCCGATAATGATTTTAAATATGTTACAGATTATGCCAATGATGTTAAATCACAAATACATGGATCAGATATCACTTTTGTAGTTAATAGAAATATTAACTACACAAACATATGCTCTTTCAAATGTAATTTTTGCGCTTTTTCCAAAGGCAGGGGTCATGATGACTTAAGAGGTAAGCCATATAATATTTCAAACGAAGAGATTATTCGAAGAACTAATGAAGCAGTTGATAGAGGCGCTACGGAAGTCTGTTTACAGGGTGGAATACATCCAAAATATTCTGGTGAAACTTATCTTGATATTGTAAGGGCAATTAGATCAGCCTCATCGTCAATTCATATTCATGCCTTTTCTCCACTGGAAATTGATCACGGCCGAAAAACTTTAAATATTTCTGCTAAAGAGTTTCTTGTAGAGTTAAAAAAAGCAGGCTTGAATTCACTTCCAGGAACGGCTGCAGAAATTTTGCATGATGACATAAGAGCAATTATTTGCCCTGATAAACTTACCACTAAGCAATGGATTGAGATTATTGAAACTGCACATTCTGTAGGATTACCCACAACATCAACAATGATGTTTGGCCATATAGAGAAAACAACGCACGTTGCGCAGCATTTACTTGAGCTTTTAAACCTTCAAAAGAAAACTAATGGCATAACTGAATTTGTTCCTTTGCCATTTGTTGCAGATGAGGCACCAATATTTAGGCGTGGACAAGCTAGACCTGGACCTACTTTCAAAGAAACAATTTTGGTTCATTCTGTTGCAAGAATTTTGTTCCAAGGTCAGATCAATAATATTCAAGGTTCTTGGGTTAAAATGGGTCTTCCTGGGCTAAAATTTCTATTATCTTCTGGGATAAATGATATTGGAGGAGTATTGATGAATGAATCTATTACAAGATCTGCCGGTGCTTCTTTTGGTCAGGAGCTCCGACTGGAGGAAGTAGAGGGAATTGTCAATGAGCTAGGATTGAATTTACAGCAAAGAAATACATTGTATGATTCATTAAACAGCAACCTTCAAGATTTAATTAGTTTGCAATGTATACCTCTTATACCTATAAACAATGATTATCATAAACCTAAAAAATTAATCAATATCACATGAAAACTAAACTTTTACATCTATCAGTTATTTTATTTGGTTACATAGCGTGCATTTATTCCATGCTGTTTACTTGGAGCCTTCTCTCTGAGTCATCATTAATTTTTAAAGTGCTTGTCTGTCATATTGAGGCTACAATTTTTATATATTTTTTAAGTGTTATTTTCAAAAATTCTAGTTGGTATGATGCTTTTTGGTCAGTTATTCCTGTTGTCTTAACAATTATGTGTTGGGCAGATATTGCCTCATCAGGAAACGTTCAGCGAGCATTTTTAATGCATGCATGTTTATTGTTTTGGGCAATCCGATTAACTTATAACTGGATGAGATCGTGGGAAGGCTTTTCGCATGAAGATTGGCGTTACATCATGATGAAAGGAAAAACAAATAATAAATTACAATACTTCATAGTCGATTTTGGTTCCATACATCTTATTCCAACGCTATGTGTTTATATGGCATTACTCCCAATGATTTATGCTCTTGCTTACCCAGGCAACGAATTAAATAATTTAGATATATTGGCTGCTTTTTTAGCCATAGCAGCAGTCATCATTCAAATTATTTCTGATCAGCAAATGTTTAATTTTAGAAAGAACCTTTCTGAGCCTAAAACTATGAAATCAGGTCTATGGTATTACTCTCGTCATCCAAATTATTTTGGAGAAATATTATTTTGGTTTAGTCTTTTTGTCTTTGCATTGGCAGCTAATTTTAACTTTGCATGGCTTTTGATAGGTCCTTTAATTATGTATGCTTTAATTGCTATTGCATCAGTTTCAATGATGGATAAACGCTCTTTAGAAAGACGATCAGATTTTCAAGAATATATGGATTCAACACCAGCCATTTTTATAAATGTTTTCAAAAGAGGATAGACGATGAAAAAATTAATTAAGTTCTTATTATTATTCATGCTGATAAATCCTATTGGGGCAGATGACTTAAAATCTCAATTGGATAGAGACTTGCAAGGAGTTATGTCAAAGGTCACTGATTGGAGGCACTATTTTCACCAGTATCCTGAACTCTCAAACAGAGAATATAAAACACAAGAATCTATTGTCGAGGCACTTATTGAGATGGGTCTTGAGCCTAATACTGAATTTGGTATTACAGGAGTTACCGCATTTATTAGGGGTCAAAACCCAGGACCATTGATTGCACTTAGGGCTGATATCGATGGCTTGCCTGTTACTGAAAAGCTTAATCTCCCATTTTCATCAAAAGTTAAAACTACATACCAAGGAAATGAAGTTGGAGTAATGCATGCATGTGGTCATGATGCTCACATAGCAGTTTTACTGGGAGTTGCAAGTTTCCTTTCCAGAAATACAGATAAGTTAAATGGCGATATTATGTTAATTTTTCAGCCTGCTGAAGAAGGTGCTCCGGAGGGAGAAGAGGGCGGTGCAGAGCTAATGCTTAAACAGGGTCTTTTTGAGATTGAAAAGCCGGATGCCATCTTTGGATTGCACGTATCAAATTTTAAAAATGGTCAAATCTGGACAAAGCCTGGACCTATCATGGCCTCAGCAGAAGCTTTTAGAATAACTGTTCAAGGCAAGCAAACTCATGGCTCAAGACCTTGGAGTGGGGTTGACCCAATTATTGCAGCATCCGATATAGCAACAACGCTGCAAACAATCGTAAGCAGAAGGTTAAATCTCTTAGATAGTCAAGCGGTAGTTACAGTTGGCATTATGAAAGCAGGAACAAGAAACAATATCATACCTTCAACAGCCTTCTTGGAAGGTACTATTAGAACATTTAAAGACTCTTATGCCGCTCAAATCCGAGATGAGATTAAGCTTATTGCTGAAAATGTAGCTGCTGCTCATCATGCTAAGGCTGTTGCAGAATTTCAAGTTTATGGAGGTTATCCAGTAACTATTAATGATGAAGAGCTTGCTAAAAAATATTCTTCTTCATTAAGTGAGGCGGCTGATGGAGATTTTTTTGAAGCAAGAGTTCCTAGGACTGGTGCTGAGGACTTTTCATTTTTTGCTCAACAAGTTCCAGGCTTATTCTTTTTTTTAGGAGTCAATGCGCCAGGTAACGAGGATAGTCCGACAAACCATTCTCCATACTTTTATGTTGATGACTCTGCTTTGTCTAACGGAGTAAAAGCATTTATTAATTTGATAGAGGACTATTCCTCTGATTTCAATTCAAGCAATTAGTCAAATACTTTTATAACTAGATACAAAATTGAAAAAAACATAATGGCTAAAATTAGGGGGTGCTGACCGAGTTTATCTGAAAATTTTTTAGGTAATATTAATAATCCAATAATAGCAAAAGAAACTATACCAAGACCCCAGAGCAAATCATTTAGCTCAGAAAAGAGACTTTCAAGCATCGATATAATTTATTCTTTTGGAAGCAAAGAGTTTAATCGCTCAACGGAATCTAGATACTCATTAATAATTCTATATATAACATCTTTTACAGATTCAATTTGCTTTACCTGACCAATAACTTGTCCAGCAGCGTTAAACGATACAGCTTGCGTATTCCCAGAGCCTGCATATATAGAAGTTCGTCTCATAGCATCAAAAGTAATCATCCCTTGTAACGGCATGGGTAATGGATCTGGGTTTTCAGGATTTTCCCATGCTTCAGTCCATTTGTTTTTTAACATTCGAGCTGGTTTTCCTGTCCAAGCTTTACTTCTGATTGTGTCTTCACTTGTTGCATTTAAATATGAATCTTTTTCAGCTGGCTGAGCTGCAGCTTCCTCAACAGCAAGCCACAATGAGCCACACCAAACTCCCTGCGCTCCTGTAGACATAGCTGCGGCCATTTGTCTTCCGTTTCCAATTCCTCCTGCAGCAAGAACAGGTAGACCGTCTACAGCATCAATAATTTGAGGCCATAAAACAATGCTTCCTATTTCACCAGTATGTCCACCACCTTCGCCTCCTTGAGCTATTATAAAATCTAATCCAGCTTCTTTATGAGCAACAGCTTGTTTAATTTTTCCACACAAAGCTCCAATTAAAACGCCTTTGTCTTGAATTTTTTTAACCATATCAGCGGGCGGAGTACCCAAAGCATTAGCAATCAGTTTTACATTAGTATGTTTTAAAGCTTCATCAATTTGAGGTTCAGCTGTTGCCTCTGTCCAGCCCAAGAGCCCTCCTTTGGGACCATTAGTTTCTGGAGCCTCTGGAACACCATTATCTGACAGTAGTTGTTCAACAAACTCTTTGTGACCATCAGGTATCATTTTTTGAAGTGATTCTAATAGTTGCTCTGGATCTTTTTCATCCATACCCTCATATTTTTGCGGAATAACGGTATCCACACCATATGGATAATCTCCAATATGTTCATCTATCCAATCAAGTTCCTCTTTGAGTTGCTCTGGAGAGTAACCCACTGCTCCAAGAACTCCAATTCCACCTGCCTTGCTTACTGCAACAACAACATCTCGGCAGTGTGTAAAAGCAAAAATAGGGTATTCAATACCAAGTTTTTTACAAATATCAGTTTTCATTTTTTTCCATTTTTTTAAAACTAGATTATAGACATTAATCTAATTAATTTGCGAGTATCAACTAGTAAAATTTTATCAATGATAAATATATATGATTATTTTTTAAAAAAACTCTATGAGTTACAATTTAAAGAAAAATTAACAAATATTATGAAATGGGATTATGAATTTGATGTGGTTGTAATTGGTTCTGGAAACGGAGCTTTAACTTCAGCTATATGTAGTCACGATGGTGGCGCCAAAACATTGGTGATTGAAAAAAGCACTCAATTTGGTGGAACCTCTGCTACGTCTGGAGGAGGTGTATGGATTCCTAATAATAGGTATGCAAAAGCTATGAATGTTGATGATTCTGATAAAGATGCCAGAGATTATATAAATAGTGTTTCACCTGAAGGTAAAATTAAAGATGAGCTGGTAGAAACTTATCTTTCTGAAGGTCCAAAAATGATTGATTATCTTCATGAAAATTCCCAAGTGAAGTATAGAAATTTAGCTCACTACCCTGATTACTTTCCAGACAATCCTGGTGGAAAAGCTGGAAATAGGTCCATGGAACCTGAGCCAATTAAAGGTACAGAGCTTGGAGAAGATCTTGCTAAGCTTAGGGAGCAGCATCCTCAGACTGCATTTACAATGGGGCCAATCAATATGAATTTTACTCAAGTAGAGGGCCAGTTACTATTAGGGGCCTTGCCAGGCTGGAAATCTTTATTTGCAAAATTATTTAGTAAATATATTTTAGACATACCCATGAGATTAAAATGGGGTTGGAAAGACAGACGATTAACTATGGGTAACGCAGGTGTTGCTCGACTGGTCTTATCTTTAAAAGATAGAAAGGTTGATATCTGGACTGAAACCGCAATGAGTGATCTGATTGATGACAATGGTTCAGTAATTGGTATTAAAGCTATTAGGGGTAATGTCGAGATAAATATTAAAGCCAATAAGGGGGTTATTCTCGCTTCGGGCGGATTTGAAAAAGATCAAAGTTTGAGAGATCAGTATTTGCCTAAACCTACTAATATAGAGTGGAGTGCCGCAAATACTCATAATACAGGAGATGCTTTAAAGGCTGCTTTAAAATTAGGAGCTGATACTCATCAAATGGATACAGGATGGTGGTCTACAGTTATGAAAGTACCAGGACAAGAGAAAGGATGGCTTTCAATGGTAGATAAATCTATGCCAGGGAACTTTACTGTTAACAAGAATGGCGAAAGATTTTCTAATGAATCTCAAAATTATGTCAGCTTTGTAAATGATATGTTTGATAAATATGCAGAAGGAAATCCGTGTGCTCCTTGTTATATGATATTCGATAGTACATTTAGAAAAAATCGTCCATGCGGACCTCTTCTTCAGGCATCCATGCAGCCTGATTCAGCTGTCCCCAAGGAATGGTGGACTCCATCATTCTTGTCTAAGGGCGAAACGTTAGAAGAGCTCGCTGAAGTTGTTGGTATAAATGCTGAAGGCTTATTAGCAACCCAAGCAAAAGTTAATGAATATGCTAAATCAGGTAAAGATATTGATCTGCATCGTGGCGACAGCGTTTATGATAGATATTACGGCGATCCATCTGTAACCCCAAATCCTTGTCTTGCTCCATTGGAGACGGGACCTTTTTATTGTATGGTTCTTTATCCAGGTGAAATGGGCACGGCAGGTGGTTTAGTTATAGACACAAATGCACGAGTGCTTAATAAAGATGGTAAACCTATACCAGGACTTTATGCTTGCGGTAATTGTTCAACAGCTTTACTGCCAACATATCCTGGTCCTGGCTCAACGCTTGGTCCAGCCATGACTTTTGGTTACTTGGCCGCTAGAGATATTACTGGCTCTAACTTTTGATAATGGATTTTTCAAACCGAACAGCTTTGATTACTGGTTCTGGTCAGGGCGTAGGAGAGGGTATTGCTAGAGCGCTTGCATCTAATGGAGCAAATGTTTGTTTGGTTGGGAGAACTCTTTCGAAAGTAGAAGCCGTTGCTGATGATATTAATAAAGCAGGTGGGTCAGCAATAGCTATTCAGTGCGATGTAAAAAATAATGACTCAATTAACAGCTCTATTGAATCAACGGTGTCCAAGTTTAATTCATTGAATATATTAATTAATAATGCTCAAGAAGTGCCTCTAGGAAATATTTTAGACGTAACTGATGAGTCCTTTATTAACGGATGGGAATCAGGACCTTTAGCAACTTTTCGTTTTATGAAATCTTGTTACCCACATTTAAAGGGAGGAGGTAAAATTATCAATTTAGCAAGCTCCTCTGCCTTGAGACCTGATTCAAATTCTTATGGAGCCTATGCAGCAGTAAAAGAGTCAATTCGTTCATTATCAAGGGCTGCTGCAGTTGAATGGGGCCCAGATAATATTTTAGTAAATTGTATAATGCCTCTTGCAAAATCTGCTGGAATGGATTGGTGGATGAATGAGCATCCTGATGAGGCAAATGAGTTTCTTAAAACCATCCCGCTAGGCAGGGTGGGTGATTGCAAAGATGATATCGGTCAGGCTGTTTGTCATATTTTGTCTGATGGCATGAATTACATTACTGGATCCACTATCATGTTAGATGGAGGTCAGGCATATCTGAGATAAAGCTACTATGGATAAATTGCAAAAACTAATTGATATTGAGGAAATCAAGAATCTTAAACATAGATATTTCAGAGCAATTGATATGGCTGATTTTGATCTACTGGATAATGTCTTTTCATCAGATATATCAATAGACTATCGAGGAGGTACTTATAGATGGGAGTCTTCTGGTAAAGAGACTATTAAAGAAAGTTTAACTCATGCATTTCATAATCAAACTGCTGCAATGCATACTGCTCATCATCCTGAGATTGAGATTCTCTCGGAAACCAAAGCAACAGGAAAATGGTACCTACAAGATATTTTTTATAATTTTGACTTAGGCAGCGTTACTCAAGGCACCGCATTATATGAGGATAAGTATATTAAAAGTAATAACCAATGGTTAATTCAACATTCAGAATATGATCGCATTTGGGAGCAGGTATCGCCGATTAACTCAGATAATAAATTTACTAAAATTCTTTTAAAAGAGAAAGGAATTCAAAAAGAGGAATAAATATGAAAGAAAAGGTTCAATCCGCGTTAGATAATTATGTCCTAGCATACAAAAATAATGACAAAGAATTATTTAGAAGTCTTTGGGATGATAAGGCGATATTTGAAGATCCTGTAGGGGCTGCCCCTTGTAATGGAATTGAAGCAATATGTGCTTTCTGGGATTTTGGTCATAGTGATGGCATGGAAATTAAACCAACAAATGTTGAGACTGTAATTTGTTCTAACGAGGGCATTCTAAAAGCTGTAATGCAAGTTAGAAATATTAATGATAATTCTGGAATGGATATTGCAATTGTTGATCACTTTATTGTTAATGCAGAGGGTAAGATTGAGAGCGGTAGGGCTTTTTGGGATGAATCATCTATTTCACAACCGAGCGATGTGAGCTCAATTGATATCAATGTTGATGATTTTAAAGACAGGGGATAGTTCTTCTTGCCTGTATGAAGCTTAGTGTCAATCTTAATAAAATTGCTTTAATTAGAAACTCTCGCGGTAGCGATAACCCTTCGCTAATGGACTATGCAAATAAATGTATTAAGCTTGGAGTTGATGGGTTAACACTTCATCCAAGACCAGATCATAGGCACGCTACTTCTGAAGATGCAATCAACTTATCTAAACTCTGCAAAGATCACAATATTGAATTTAATTTAGAGGGTAATCCTTTCTCAATGCCTAAGGGTGACTTTATCGGCTTTCAAGAATTATGCACTCAAGCAAAACCTGAGCAAGTAACCTTGGTGCCAGATAATCTTCAGCAAATTACATCTGATCATGGATGGCAGCCTGGTTTCTTAGACAAGAAATTGAAAGATTTTATTGATTCCCTTAAGGGTTCTAGAGTAAGAAC
>CEUL01150151.1_pt1 | contig 25197 bp, 23 predicted proteins | sample 427021 | NCBI WGS metagenome assembly CEUL01 (sample SAMEA2622800, study PRJEB7988) | marine metagenome | isolation source: saline water (ENVO:00002010), including | reverse complement strand
CGGGGGCCAATGGGTGCAGGGACGCTACGTGCCATCTCTACTGGCGGCTGTAGGCGACGTTATTGAACGCCACATGATCGATATCGGCTTTATGCCGAAGCCGCCCGCGACTGAAAGGTGGCCATCGGTTGCAGAACGAAAATTGATAAGCCCCGAAGAAAGTCCGTTTCCGCGCCCGCGTCAATGCCCCAAATGTGGTCAGGCCGCTCTTTTTCGCCAGGAAGGCTGCGACACTTGCACGGCTTGCGATTATTCAAAGTGCGGGTAACCGCTCTTTAAACATTGTTAAAATGACCCACTACATTTTCCAAGAATTTGACGTCGCTGATACCAATAGACCATCGGATTCTACGTAAATCGCTTGCCGAGCGGTCCTATCACTACTGGTTCATTCCGATGGCGAATTTGTCCTAGTCACATCGCCTGATAAGGTACCTAAGTTTTCAATCTCGATGTCGATGCGATCTCCGGGTTTCAGCCATTTGGGTGGATCGAATCCGACCGCTACACCAGAGGGAGAGCCGGTAGTAATAATGTCGCCGGGCATCAGAGTGATGAAGGTCGAAATATAGCTGATAAGGTAAGCGGCGGAGAATACGAGATCGCTGGTATTCCCTTGCTGTCGCACCTCGCCATTAATCCGGGTGGTCAAATCTAGGTTGCCGGGGTTGCCAGCCTCTTCACTGGTAGTAATCCACGGGCCCAGCATTCCAGAATTTTCCCAGTTTTTTCCAGGCGCGACCTGAGGGCCGCGCTTCTGCCAGTCGCGCACGCTTCCGTCATTACAGATGGTATAACCCGCAACAAAGTTTAGGGCGTCCGCCTCGGTTACGTGCCGCGCTTCGGTCCCGATAACGATGGCCATTTCACCTTCATAGTCGAAGTTGTCCGAATGCGAAGGCATAATCATGCTGGCTTTATGGGGTACGAAGGTCCGCGGGAAACGGACGAATACACTAGGATATTCGGGAAGATCATAGCCCATTTCCGTAATGTGCGCAGCATAGTTCTGCCCAACACAATAAATTTTTTCCGGATACGTGACCGGCAGCTGCCATGCGATATCAGAATGTGCATAGTCGGGTTTAGAACTGGCGGTAATCTGCTCGACCTCTTTTAGCGCACCAGCTTCAAGCACGCCGCGAAGAGTTCGATGGCCACCCGACATTCGGTTCGTCAACTCGATAATTCCGTCGTCGGTAACGACTCCAAAGCCTTCATTTTCGCCAACGCAGAAACTTGCCAATTTCACGTCTCTAATCCCTGGAACCGATAGTTATTCAGCCACTATCGGGTTTTTAAGTGTACCAATTGGCTCAATATTAACACTTATCTGCTCACTAGGCCTGAGCCATTGGGGTGGATCGCCCTCAATCGCACTGCCGCCAGGAGAACCCGTTGCGATCATGTCGCCTGGCTCCAACCATGTGAACTTCGAGATGTATGAGATTACAAATGGAATCTTGAAAATCATCATATCGCTACTACCGTCCTGTCGAAGACTTCCATCAACGGAAGTCTTAATCTGCAACCCATCCAAATCTTCAATTTCATCTCGCGTTATCATCCAGGGTCCGATCGAACCGGATTTGTGGAAGTTCTTACCGGGGCAATTCTGTGTACCTTGGCGCTGCCAGTCACGCACGCTACCCTCGTTGATAATTGTATACCCAGCTACATAATCAAGCGCCTTTGTCTCCGGAATGTGTCGTCCAGACTTGCCGATAATTACCCCGATCTCACCTTCATAATCCAGTTGTTCGGAGACAGTTGGACGGATAATAGCTTCGCCGTGTGACGCAAAGCTGGATGCAAAGCGGGGAAAAATGCTTGGCCATTTCGGCCCACCGTCTTCTAAAACTTCATGATAGGCGCGGTAGTTACGGCCGATACAGAAAATCTTTTCTGGCGAAGTCACAGGAAACATATAATCAATATCATCAATCCCAACGTCCGGGGCGGCGGAGGCAGCAAGTTTCTCCATCTCGCTGATCGACAATCCGGCGATGGCGTGTTTCAAACTGGGGTGGCTAAGGCGTTCGGTCATGTCGACAATACCGCCGTCTTTGACGACTCCATATGCCTCTCGTCCCCCCTGCCGATAGCTGATGATTTTCATCGTGGATCTTCCATTTTTGTTTGTTGTCGCTTTCTTAATGCGTCGGGATGCTTCTGCCAACACACCAACCTTTTTATCGAACATTGTGGGCCAAATAAAAGGTTATACGGTTGCAATCGTATGACATAGCCGTCCTCTATCTCAAGGGCGCGTTTTTCGCAGCTGGCGTTGTCGTATCCGGATACTAAAACGCTATGCGACGCCGGCGTAAGACCCAATATTATCAAGAGCTGACGACAGATTATCCTAACTTGTGTGTCGCGGTAGGCCTTTGAATTGATGTAAACAACAGTAGATAGTGAGAAAACGAGTCTGCTGCGTTTCTACTAGATGGGATAGGGTCAAGCTAAGTGGGTCGTATCCGAAAAAGCGGTATTTTCTCGGTTTTTGAATTATCCCTTGCTAATCGCTGTCATCCAGCATCCCTTGCGGAACGTGTGACTAGAAATACTCCGACAACAGCCACCAGAAAACCGCCCATTGATATTATTCCCATGGTTTCGCCATAGGTAATCCACCCGAGAAGAACCGTGGTCGGGGGCGTTAGGTAAAATAGACTGGCTACGCGTGCCGCTTCCCCGTGCCGCAGCATCAAATATAGCAGGTTCGTGGCGCCGATGGTCAGTATCACCACAAGCCAGACCCATACGAAAACAACTTCCGCGCCCCACGCTATGCTTCCATTCTCCACTGCCATAGCAATGCAGAAATTACAGATACCGGCTGCCGTCTGCTGCACAATCATAACGATACGAAGATCAGAGTGGGCACAATATTTTTTCTGGTAAAGAGACGCACCGGTGATGAAAATCGGAGTTAGCCCCGAAAAGATGAAGCCAGCAGTAGTCGCAGCACCGATTCCCAGCCGCTCCGAAAGTACGATAAATAGCCCTGCAAAACCGAGTGTAAATCCGACCCATTGGGTCCGAGTGACCTTCTCGCCCAAGGTGACCCCCACAACAACTGCGGTTAGAAGTGGTTGCATCCCTGCAACCAGAGCGGCAACACCTTGGCTGATGCCCTCATCCAGTGCACTGAACATAGCGCCTAAATACAAGCATTGCAGCGTGATACCGACCACGGCTATATGCGCTATTTCCCGCCCTTTGGGACGAGGGACGCCGACGATCAACGCGTATAGCCCTACGATAACCACAACGATGGCGGACCTAATCCATAGTAATGTATAAGGCTCGCTGAATTCGAGCCCGAACCGAGTGATCGGAAAACCGGATGCCCAGCCTAGAATGAAAAGAAATGGTGCTGCCTTGAGTAGCATGGAATTTGTAACCGTCATCGATTGCGTACCGCCATCGCGACGCCGGTCGTAGCGACAATCATCCCTGCTATTGCTTGCCAAGAGAGAATTTCACCGAACACTACCCAGCCCATGATGGCGGTTGTCGGCGGACTGAGATATATTAAGCTGGTAATCTTAGTTGCAGCACCACGTTGAATTAGCCAGTAGTACAGGCAGATCGCAAAAACCGATAGGCCTATTGCAGACCAGACAACGGCAAAGACGAATTCGCTTGTCCAGTCAATGACCATCGATTCAAATATTACCGCGAGTACTACCATCATAACACATGACATTACGTTCTGAAGTGCCACACCGGTGCGAACATCGAACGGTCCGCAATACTTTTTTTGATATAATGTCCCTAGTGTAATGCCTGCGAGCCCTAACATAAGCATCATTAGGCCCCCAATTGCATCCGTTGGCGCCAGCACTCGATCCCAAACAATCAGTCCTAATCCCACGAACCCAAGGAGGAGACCTAACCAGTTTCGCGGTGTAACCGTTTCTCGAAGGACGAACCCAGCCAACACGCCCGTTAGTAACGGTTGTAATCCAACGATTAACGCCGTAATCCCTGTCGAGATACCCAACCAGATAGCATAATAAACCCCGATCAAATAGACAGTCTGGACACCAAACCCTGCGACAAGAATATGTAGTGTTCCCCGGAGTGTTTTTGGCCACGACGCATTGAGGCAGAAACAGGCCGGTACCATAATCACAGATCCGACAAAGAACCGTGCTGCCATCAGGGTGAAGGGCTCGGCGAACGGCAGGCCGTACTTAGCGGCAACGAATCCACTTGCCCAAAGAAAAATGAATAGTGCCGCTAAACTGGTAAATACCACGGGGTTGAGAGCGCTTTTTGGGAAAGGTGGGGGGGTGGGCATCTAGTCGGTGGGTTACAGCTTCGGGCTGGAGTGCCCGAAGATTAGAGCTGAACCCTTTTTTGAAAGTCGTATCCATATGATCGATTTTGTCATTTGATCCCGCTATATCATGTCTATGATGCGACGACCAATGCGAATAGCACTAATAGCGGCCGGCGCCCTAGCAGTAGCCTGCGTCGGTTATACGACGTACTGGTACTCCGCCGCCCGAGAGGCCAGCGCTAGATTGCACCTGTGGGCGGAAGAACGACGGGTCGACGGTTGGGCTGTCGAGCTGGGAAAACCATCGGTTACGGGTTTCCCGCTGCGTCTAGATCTCTCCGTCCACGCCCCAATCATTGCAGGTCGTGGAAACAAGTGGCGGTGGGAGATCCCTAATTTTGTGGCTTCAGCGCGGCCCTGGGCTCTGACTGATATCAGGATATCTTTCCCTGGCAGTCATAGGCTAGAAATCAATGGGATGATGGCCGTATTAAATCTGGCCCACGCCGATGGAGACCTTAAAATCCGATCAGGTAAAGCCCGGCTTCTCCTCTTGCGATTAGCCGGAGTGAACTGGATGCAGCCGGGCGGTATCACAACCAGCATCGATAGGTTAACGCTCCGAGCTGAAGATGCGGTTTCGATAAACCCGCGGTCAGGCAATCCGATGACCGGGAAAGTGATCGCAGTTGACGCCCGTAAAGTGGTTTTGCCGAAGGTATGGAAGCCACCGGTCGGCTCTGGTCTAGATAGGCTGTCATTCGATGCATCAGTTATAGGTCCGTTAGAGCTAAGCGGGCTGCTGCCGGAGGCACTTTCTCGATGGAATGATGCCGGAGGCGCAATTGAGTTTAAGAGCTTTACGTTGAACTGGGAGGCTTTGTCACTTCGCGGCGACGGAGCCCTCTCATTGGATGATAAATTACAGCCTCAAGGTGCTATCACGGTGGAGATCAGAGGCATTAAGGAGATACTCGATACTCTCATGGCGAGTGGAGTGATCGACGCGCGAACGGCGTTCGCCGCGAAGGTTGCGAATCGAGCTCTGTCGATCGGGGGGCGAGCTGTGCGTTTGCCCGTCAGCCTAAAGAATCAGAGACTTTATCTCGGGCCGGTCCCGCTTTTCCGTCTAAAAAAGATTCGCTGGAAGTAATGTTCCATCAGGTATCTCTGTCCGATTTTTCAGGAGCTGGGGGAATGTGTTGACCCGCTTTTACGACGCCACGACGAATTTCCTGAGTACGACGGAAAAGTCTTTCGAGGGTCTCACCGTCGCCGATTCGGATTGCTCGTTGTAGTCCGGCTAGATCTTCGGACAGTCGACCGAGCATTTCCAGTACCGCGGCCCGGTTTGCAATGAATATATCACGCCACATAACTGGGTCGGATGCGGCTATCCGGGTAAAGTCCCTGAAGCCGGAGGCCGAGTACTTAACGACTTCGGATTTTATATCCTCCTCCAGGTCGGTGGCAGTGCCAACAATGGTGTACGCAATTAGGTGTGGTAGATGGGACGTAATCGCTAATACTTGGTCATGATGCTCGGGCTCGAGAAAATCGATCTGACTACCGGCTCTTTGCCAAAGAGACGCTACCTTGTCGATTGCGGTTTGATCTGTCCCCCGTGGCGGAGTTATTAAAAACCAACGCCCTTCGAAGAGCGTATCAAACCCGGCCTCGGGGCCCGAATTTTCCGTTCCTGCTATCGGGTGCCCGGGTACGAAGTGCACGCCATCTGGTAGATGAGGCATTACAGTTTTTATCGCTGATTCTTTGACCGAGCCCACATCTGTAACAATCGCACCGGCCATGAGCGCCGGGGCCATAGCCTTCGAGATTTCTTCGTACGTCGAGACCGGTGTACAGATCATCACCAAGTCTGCACCTCGCACTGCTTCAGCAATGTTTTTGGTCGTGTCGTCGGCAATATCGAGGCGCTTTACCGCTTCTAGGGTTTCATCAGTGCGCGCGCAAGCAATAATCGAGCCAGCGAGCCTGTCGCGTCGCATCACTCGGGCGATAGACGAGCCGATTAACCCTATACCAATCAAGGCGACGCGATTAAACATGGGAGTTCTCATGATATTTCTAGGAAATCCGAAATAGCATCGGCTGTCGTACGCATTTCTTGTTCTAGGCCGATGGTTATCCGGATTCCTTCGGGTATGCCCGCACTGCGGGTGCTGCGTGGGATTATTCCCTGAGATGCGAGGAACGCCATAGCTTTATCGGCTGTCTGGGCGCCACTTTCAGGGAATCTCACGAGTAGAAAATTTCCTGCACTTGGTACCACATCGAGTCCCATACCCTGTAATTGATCTGATAACCATGGCAGCCAGGTGGTGTTATGATCGCGCGACCGGGTCAGAAATTCGACATCGTTGATGGCGGCGATTCCTGCTGCCTGCGCACCGCTGGTGACGTTAAAAGGTGGGCGGATACGGTTAAGGACCTCAACTACTGAATTCTGGCAGTAGGCCCACCCTAATCGGGCTCCGCCCATCGCGTATATTTTTGAAAATGTTCGTGTCATGACTACGTTATCACCTTCATCTACTAACTCTACCCCAGGTGAATAGTCGTTTCGGGTAACATATTCGGCGTAGGCTGCGTCGATCACAAGCAGGATATCGTCGCGCAGGCCCGCACGAAGCCGCACCATTTCGTCTGACGTGATCATTGTGCCAGTCGGGTTGTTTGGATTGGCGACATAAACGATACGTGTTCGCTCTGTAACTTTACTGAGTATAGCGTCGGGGGTAACGGTAAAATCGACCTCTGGCGCCTTCACCGGGGTTGCGCCAACCGATAAGGCAAAAAGCGGGTACATCACGAATGCGTGCTCGCCGAAAAGTACCTCGTCGCCGGGACCCGCATAGGCACGCGCTAGTAAAGCCAACAGCTCATCAGACCCGGCGCCGCAGACAATTCGGTCCGGGTCAAGGCCATTTCTGGCACCAATAGCTGTGCGTAAATCTGCTGAACCGCCATCGGGGTATCGGTGTAGATCCGGTCCGAGCGATTCGTAGGCTACTATGGCAGCTGGGCTGGGGCCCAGCGCACCTTCGTTAGAAGAGAGCTTAATAATCCGTTTGACACCATCAACTTCTGATGCACCCGGAACATAAGGTGCCATTTCCATGATACCTGGACGCGGGGATAGCGACATCAGACCTCTTCCCCGTCAGCAACATCATCAATAGTGAGAGGTGTCGCGTAGACACCAAGGAAGAAGGCACTCTCCGCGAGACCTATTTCTTTATCAACAAGCCGCGCGATCCTGGGATCATCAGGGCACACGAACCCTTTTACTTCAGAGAGAAACGCCGACATCCCGTCAATCGGAGAGTCGAGACCGATCAGTCGTATTGGTTTAATACCTGCGGCGGAGATTGAATCATTAAGGCGTGCTCTGCTGATTTCCGGAGGGGTTTGAAAGAAAAAAAAGGTCCTGTCATCACCGCTTTCCGCTGGTTCAATAGATGCTACGCAGAGCGCGGCTTCATCATTACCTATAGTTGACGGGGAGAAGGGTAGACGTGCGCAGATCGACATATTTTTCCGACTAGATATCCCGGCCAACGCGGGCCACCAAGCTTCTTCCTCGCTATCTTCGGGGATCGGTAAAACGCCGACCGTCGCTATCCCCTCCTGCACTGCGGTCAGTACGGAGCGAGCGGAGGAATGAGCAGATAACGTTGTTCCCACGCCAAAATGGTCCCTCGCCAAATCTCGACATAACCGGTCACCCCCTGGCGAGTGTACGGCGATCGAGAATTTACCCTGCAGGTGTACCATTGCGGAGATGATTTCGCGCCACAGCTGGATGATTGTGGCTTTCGGGAACGGTCCCGAATGCCGTGAGATCAAGCGGCGTAGGATCTGCGCTTCACGGGCGGGTCGCCATACAGGTACTTCCCCTTTCGCCGCGCGTACCCCGGCTGCGATAGCAGCACGCTGCATTAGAAGATCATGCAGAGTATCATCGATACTATCGAGTTCTTCGCGGAGAGCGGTAAGTTTCGGTTTACCTTCAGACATGGTCCAGTCGTTTAAAAATACTAGATGGGGCTGAATTCCGTATCTCGTTTTCACGAGAGAATTTCGCCTCGAAGGGCGCAATGTTTAGTCGTCGTGACCAACAAATGCAAAGAAAACATTGACATAGATGGTGCGCAATCATAGCTATTCGGACCCGTTTCCTTGACCGTTAGGACGGTTTGCAAGAATGACTGCGACCCGCGATATTCCCCCCGTTCCTCGGGACACAGACGCAGAATTACCCGAGAATCGGGTAGAACTTGCTATAGACGAGCCGATGCGTCTGGTTTCCGGGGATGTTATAGGTCCGTTTACTGCGGCCTTTACCACTTGTGGTGAACTAAATTCCGATAAATCTAATGCTATTCTGGTTTGCCATGCTCTCACAGGCGATCAGTATGTGCGGGACAACAATCCCGTGACTGATAAGTCGGGTTGGTGGGGATTGATGGTCGGACCGGGTAAACCCCTTGATACAGAACGGTATTTCATAATCTGTATCAACGTCCTAGGTGGGTGTATGGGATCTACAGGACCTCGCGATAATAATCCTGATACAGGGGAACCGTGGGGACTCGATTTCCCGGTCATAACGATTGCTGATATGGTCGGAGCCCAAGCTCTCTTGCTGGATTATCTTGGAATCGATCAGCTGTTCTGCGTCATCGGTGGGTCAATGGGTGCTATGCAGGTACTGGAATGGGCGTCGAGATACCCGGAACGAGTGTTTTCAGCGGTTCCTATCGCCGGCGCGGCACGTCATTCTGCCCAGAACATTGCGTTTCACGAAGTGGGCCGACAGGCAATTATGGCGGACCCTGATTGGCGTAAGGGCAACTATCTTCGCGAAGGAGCAAACCCCAAGGGTGGTTTATCAGTTGCGAGAATGGCCGCTCATATTACGTATCTATCCGAAACTGCCCTACATCGTAAATTTGGCCGCCGGCTTCAAGCGCGCGATGCACTCAGTTTCGGTTTCGACGCAGATTTCCAAGTGGAGAGCTATCTTCGTCACCAAGGGAGTACTTTCGTCGAACGCTTTGACGCAAATTCGTATCTCTATATCACCCGCGCAATGGATTATTTTGACCTAGCAGCGGAATACGACGGCGTATTGGCTGCAGCATTCGAGAACACTTCGGTCAGGTTCTGTGTCATTTCGTTCACCAGTGACTGGCTTTTCCCGACTGAGGAAAGCCGAGAAGTGGTGCGAGCTCTCAACGCGGTCGCCGCGAATGTCAGTTTTGTAGAGATTGATACCGACAAGGGGCACGACGCTTTTCTACTAGAAGAACCTGAATTTTATGCCACAGTGTCGGGCTTTCTAGAGGGGGCCGCCGAACATCGCGGCCTGATAACAGAATGAATGTACAAGGGAGAAAGGTATGCCTCGAAGCAACTCGCGCAACGTCGCTACCCCGACGAGATCTAGAAATCATCGCCGAAATGATCGACGAGGGTTGCAGGGTACTGGATATCGGCTGTGGAAATGGGGCATTGTTAGATTATCTTGGGCGAACCAAGGCGGTTGATGGTCGCGGTATCGAGCTCAGTCAGACAGGCGTGAATGCTTGTGTTGCTCATGGATTGTCGGTAATCCAGGGAAACGCCGATACTGACTTAGAACACTATCCCGACGATGCCTTCGATTATGTCGTCCTGACGAGGACACTTCAGGCAACCCGCAATCCGCGTGACGTGGTCTCGCATTTAGTGCGAATAGGCCATCATGCCATCGTTTCATTCTCTAATTTCGGTCATTGGCGTGTGCGGCTACAGATACTTTTAAAGGGATGTATGCCGGTCGTGGGTGATGAAGGGGCGTATTGGTACGACACCTCAAATATCCATCTTTGTACAATCCGGGATTTTTCGGCCTTGTGCGACGATCTCGGTCTGAAGGTTCAACGGGCTCTTTCGCTCTCTCGAGTCGGATCGGCCAGGGAGTTAAACTCTGCTGGTGCAGTCGCGAACATCCGGGGAGAAGAAGCGATCTTTCTATTGACGCGGGAATAAGCTAGATCGGCAATTTCGGGTTTGCGTCGTGCCGCTCTCGGTACCTCTCCCGCCTACGGCTCTTACGTATCTACCCTTCTGCTCCTTTGTGGCCGAATCAACTGTGGTTGCTGACCCGGCGTAGATCTGTTTCTGTGCTTCTAAGAACAAGACACCGCCAACTGTTTTGAACCATTTAAAGCCTAACCTTTCTATAGGGCTTGCTGAAGCAAGAGCCATCCGTGATTTGGTCGGTGGTACGAACAAACCTGCTGACGACCCCTCTGGTTGAAACAAATTGTCGCGCAGAAGGCGAGATACTTGACCAGAAGTGTATGGGTGTCCGTGACCAAACGGTGTATTGTCAACTCGCGCCCATATGCCCCGTCGGTTGGGCACGACGATCAGAACCCGTCCGCCCTCGGTCATAATCCGCCAAATTTCGCGAAGTAATTTGCGGAGATGTTCCGAACATTCAAGAGCATGGATTACAAGAATTCTATCCATCGAGACGTCGGGCAGGGGCAATTCGTCTTCGGATGCCAATGAGACAATATTACTGCCTTCCGTTGGCCATCGCATGCAGCCTTGTTGCGGAGGCATAAGCGCCACAACACGCTCTGATTCATCTACGAACGGACGTAAATAGGGAATCGGATAACCTATCCCTGCAACACTCATCCCATGGGTGTTCGGCCAAACCCCGCGGATGTGTCGTCGAATGATACGTTGTGCCGTATGCCCTAGCGGAGACTTATAAAAATCTCGCAGATCTATAACATCGTTATACATATTGCCAATATGCCCCTCCTTTGCGGTTCGGAAAAGAAATACCACTCGCTGCGGTTGGCCGTGGGACCGCGGTTTGATAGATTTCAGGATGATTTTCAATCATTCTCGGGAGAGCCGCAAATATGTCTATGCTCGAAATCCACCAGATTCCGACCCGTTCCGACAATTATGTTTATTTGCTGCGCGAGAGTTCGACTGGTAACGCGGCGGTGGTTGACCCTTCGGACGCTACCCCCGTCCTCGAGACCCTCGATATGTTTGGTTGGAACCTGACGCATGTTCTGGCTACCCACCATCATGATGACCATGTCGGTGGCGTGCCAGAGATAAAGGAAGTAACCGGTTGTACCGTCGTTGGCCCCAAGGCGGACCGAGAGCGTATCCCGATGATAGATATTGAAATAGAGGATGGTGATACCTTCACGCTTCACGAAGCCGAAGCTAAGGTGTGGGATGTGCCTGGGCATACGTCAGGTCATATCGCCTACTGGTTCGCCGAGAGTCAGGCACTATTCTGCGGGGATACACTTTTCGCTCTCGGCTGTGGCCGTGTTTTTGAGGGCACTTACGAGCAAATGTATGGCTCAATCTCTAAGTTCAAGGAAGTTCCCGACGAAACTTGGGTGTATTGCGCACATGAATACACTATCGGTAACGCAAAGTTTGCGCTGCACGTTGATCCAGACAATGTCCATTTGCAGGCATATGCTAGACAAATTGAGGCCCGACGGGAGGCTGGGGTCTCCACCGTGCCTTCACTTATGGGTGTGGAACGGCGAACAAATCCATTTCTTCGCGCCGATGACCCGGCACTCGCTGCCATTATCGGTATGGAAGGAAAAGCTCCAGTCGACGTTTTCGCCGAAATACGAGCGCGTAAGGATAATTTCTAAGGTATCAAACCCTGTTGGACCGGCTCTCTCGGGCGAGAAAGGAATAATAGAAATGAAACTTCGTTGGTCGCCGACCTCTCCATTCGTGCGCAAGGTTATCGTGTTTATGAAAGAAAAAGGTATTGAGGACGCCGTCGAAAAGGAAAAGTCGAATCCATTAAGCCGAGAAGATCGCGCTGCTACACCTAGCCCGCTTGGACAGATTCCCTGCCTTATTACGGATGATGGCCTATCAATCTATGATTCGCCAGTCATTTTGGAGTTCTTGGATGTGGAGTGCTCTGGGCCGGAAATGTTACCTCGCGATGGAAAAGACAGATGGACTATTCTGATCCGACAGGCACTAGCTGACGGGATGATAGGTTCTATGGTCGTGTGTTTTGTCGAAAGCCTGAAAAAACCAGAACGTCAGTCCCCTAGTATTATGGCTCATAATAAAAACATAGTATTCAAAGGCATTTCTGAGCTAGAAAAAGATATTAGCGGTTTTGCCGGCAACATTGACGTAGGGACGATTTCAGTGGCTGTTGCGTTAGCATTTGCCGATCAAACGTTTCCCGATGATGACTGGCGTGCAGATTGTCAATCACTAGCCGAGTGGTTTGATGAGTTCAACCAACGACCGTCCATGACCGAGTCGGCCTTGATCGATGCTCGAGAATTTAAATAAAGTCTATCATGAAGTTCAACCGGCACTTATCGACCGGGTTTGACAGGGGAAATCAAACCCTCAAGACACGCTTTTATCTGCATACCTATGTATTTTGAGTAGATCCTGCACTGCGCGAAGCTGCCGGCAATGAACCATAATCCCGGTTGACCCGTCCGCATCCACATGTTGGACATTTCCTGTTCGTCTTCATCCCAACCCCAAATCTGGCCCACTCGCTCTGCTACATCTTCACCCATCAGTTGTTGGACCATGGCTTCCGGGCCCTTATAGCCTGTGGAGAGGATTACCGTGTCCACAGGCTGAACCGTCCCATTCTTCAGGCGAACGCCGTCTGCAACAAAGCTATCAATATCATCATATTGTATAAGACCAATCTCGCCATTCGCGATTAGATCAGAGCATCCAACATTGAAATAGTATCCGCCGCCGCGGTTCATGAACTTGAATTGCCAACCGTAGACATCGTCGTGATCGATCCGGAAACCCGCGTTTTCAAGCCTTCCGATCAGGTCGGAATCCAGCCGGGCCGCTTCCTCTGCCATCCATTTATGGGCCGCCTTTAGCGGTTGTAACGGCAGTGAAGAGGCAATCAAATCTTTGGTATCAAGAGAGATAGGTTCCTCATACAACGTGTAGGGCAGTTGGGCGGCGGGTTCCACGTTAAGAATAAGGGTCGGGCTGCGTTGCACTAGTGTTGCATGAACTAGGTTTGAGTGGAGATCTTGGGCAATATCGTGTCCACTAGTACCTGTGCCGATGATTAGGATGTTTGTTCCTGCGCGATCCTTCGAACTTTTATAGCTACTCGAATGCATTATCTCCCCTCGGAATGCATCAAGGGTGGGGATATTCGGTATATTCGGAATGCCGCTGATGCTAGTTGCCATCACGATATGCTTTGGACGTAATTTTCGTTTAGTGTCGCCCGCTAATGTGAGCTCAGCATTCCAGCGTCCGTCAGTTTTGTGGTATTTCCCACCAGTAAAGGTCGCATTAGTCCAGTAATTCAGTTCCATAAGATCGACGTAGGCCTCAAACCAACCCGCCAATTTATCCTTTGGGATGTAGGTTGGCCAATTGGGCGGAAATTCGAGATAGGGGAAGTGGTTGACGTGCACTTGATTGTGCAGAACTAGCGCATGGTAGCGTTTGCGCCAGTTATCGCCAATGCGCTTGTGCGTATCCACGATCAGAGTGTCAACGCCAAGTTGAGTAAGTCTGGCCGCTGTCGATACACCCGCCTGGCCGCCCCCGACTATTAACACATCTGGATCGTGATCTTCATATGCGGCTGCAATATTCCGCCGATCTTGCCAATTAGGTCCGGCGAAATCTCGAGAGTACACTTCGCCTGTGGGGCGAGCGGCGCCGACTGTTTCTCTGTGCCCCGCAATGGAGTCAAGGGAAGTTAGAAGCGTCCAAGCCTTCAGCTTGCCGCCGTCACTCTTATCTGGCAACAAACGTAAGACACCACGAGCATCTCCGTTTGTAGTACTGAAAGCATAAATTGCTTCAATCACATCTTCCTTGCCACCTCTTATCACAACGCGTGCTGGTACATCGGTTTCGTCTAGGCGGAATCCAGTCGCAGCGGCATCTGGCTGGCATTGCCTGAGAAGGTCAACTATCGATTCAGAACCGCTGACTGTTGTGATATTCCATGTAAGAGCAAGCAGGTCGCGCCAGTGGCTGTCTTTTAAGAATAGTGCACTAATCTCTCCGGGGTCACTTTTCGAAAGTGCTAAACCAAGTCGATTTAGCCAATCTTCGGCGATGACGGATAGGCTTTCGCCGATGGTGTCCATGAAATTTGCCCCTTTTCGCAACTCTCCCAGAATAACAAATCTATATTCACAAGAAATCTGAAAATGTGCCCTTGGTCACCGGGTTGTTTCTTGGCATGCGGAACTCGCAATATATCGATTTAAGGCTGCCATTATACCAACACAATTTGTGCTCCAGCCATAAAAGCCCGCCAGCAGGATCTAATTACTTCAGACGAAGAATTACCTAGCCAGTGGAACGGCTCAGTAGATTTGTTGTTCGCTATTAGTTGACAAATACGGGCTGGTAGCGAATCTGGCAACGGAAACGCTTGCGTCACACTCCGTTGCCACAGATTAGCAATCTTCTTTCACCTAGGTGGAGACAATTCTGTGTGTGACTGCGGAAATAAATGAAAATCTCGATATTTAAACCACTGCCGTTTTTCCAAGTTCTCTGCGCCTTCCCGGAAGAGATGGAGTGGCGGTGAGAGGCTGCCCTACGGATTATCCGTAATAACGGCCCCAGTTGTTTTATGTTAGTCGCGCTCTACGCACATGGCGATCCCCATGCCACCACCGATACAAAGCGTAGCGAGACCCTTCTTGGAGTCACGTTTCTGCATTTCGTACAAAAGAGTAGTCAGGACGCGGGCGCCGGATGCGCCGATTGGATGTCCAATCGCGATTGCGCCGCCGTTGACATTTACTTTGTTCGCATCCCAGCCGAGATCCTTGTTTACCGCGCAGGCCTGCGCCGCAAATGCCTCGTTTGCCTCTATAAGATCTAAGTCGGCGGCCGACCAACCTGCTTTCTTAAGTGCCGACCGACTTGCAGGGATTGGCCCTGATCCCATGATAGCGGGCTCGACGCCGACCTGCGCCCAGGAAACAATCCGAGCCATCGGCTTGATATTGCGGCTTCGCGCCTCTTCTTCAGACATCAGTACGAGGGCTGCGGCTCCATCATTGATACCTGACGCATTCCCGGCCGTGACAGTACCCTCTTTATCAAAAGCGGGACGCAGAGCCCCAAGGGCTTCGGCGGTAACACCAGGCTTGGGATATTCATCTTCCTCGACCGTTACTTCACCCTTTCGGGTTTTGACTGTAACCGGGATAATCTCATCTTTAAATTTGCCAGTTTTTTTAGCTGCTTCTGCCTTGTTCTGCGACGATGCTGCGAATTCATCCTGCTGTTCACGAGTGATCTGCCATTTTTCTGCAACGTTTTCCGCAGTTACACCCATATGATAGCCGTTGAAAGAATCCCATAGGCCGTCCTTTATCATAGTATCAACAAATTCTGTGCTACCCATCTTTGTGCCGCTGCGGAGGTTAGAGGCATGTGGTGCCATACTCATCGATTCTTGACCTCCCGCGACAACGATACCGGAGTCACCATTCTGGATGGCTTGTAAGCCCATGGCGACTGATTTCAGTCCGGATCCACACAGCTGGTTGACGCCATAGGCTGGTACTTCAACAGGTAGTCCTGCGCCAATGGATGCTTGACGGGCCGGATTCTGACCTTGGGCTGCAGTCAGGATCTGACCCATGATGACTTCAGATACATCGTCGGGCCCGACACCAGCTCGTTCGAGGGCGGCTTCGATCGCTACCCTGCCAAGATCGGATGCGGACAGAGAGCTAAGGGATCCGTTGAACGATCCTACCGGCGTACGCGCGGCGCTTGCAATTACGACATTGGTCATCGGATTTCCCTTAACTTGTTATCTGGCCGGTACAAAGTCCCAACCATTTCGACTCGCATTTTCGATGATATAGAACTAATTGTTCATGCTTTCAACGAAGAGTGCTGCGTCGCATTATTTATATGACTATGTATTTGTTATGAATTCGATACTTAATTGCTGCATCGCATTCATAGATCATCGATCCAATCTTCTACTAGCTTCTACACCCGATTGCAGACGATGTCGTTTGCGACCATTCCGATCTACCCGGCTACCGTAGTTAAGCGATCGGCAGTTAGTATGCAATCGACTAAGGCTACGCAAGGGGCTCGCGGCATGACATCATCATTCGCCCGCAAACCACCAATTTTAGGTTTATTTTTTATGGCTGGGTCTATACTGGTTATAGCGAATTCCCATGCGACTCTGGGGTCGGTGGCCGACAGGGAAAGGTGTTGTTGCTATCGATCTATGTGCCGATAGGCAAGTTCGCTGGGGATCTGGAGCGTCAGATATACTGTACTATAATGGAGGTCGTTCACGTTCGATAGAATACGGAAATCGTCGGCATTGCATCAAGTGATTGATGCAATGCAGCAAAAATGCGAGAATCCATAACCAATAATAAAGAATGACTTTCAGGAGGTCAGCGCCATGGCCCGCAAGGCGAGCAAAATGGACAGGGATGCCCCTGACGCAGTCACGATAAAAAAATACGCTAATCGCCGACTTTACAACACCGCAACCAGTAGCTACGTGACTCTGGAAGACCTCGCAAACATGGTGCGAGACGGGATTGATTTCACAGTTTACGACGCAAAGACTGCCGAAGATATCACCCGAGCGGTTCTAACACAGATCATTGTTGAACAGGAAGCAAAGGGGAACAACCTGCTGCCAACGGGCTTTCTTCGTCAGCTTATAAGCCTCTACGGTGATAATCTGCAGGGATTCGTTCCCCAGTATCTCGATATGACCATGCAGGCATTCGCGCGTAATCAGAGACAGATGCGGAGTTACATGGATAATACCGTCGGTGGGATATATCCGTTTTCCTCCTTTGAGGAAGTTGGTCGAAAAAACATGGCGATGTTCGAGCAGGCAATGAATATGATTATGCCGTTAAATCCATCAGATAATAATGAGGTATCCGATGGTGTACCATCTCAAGAGGGACGCAACCGAGATTCCGAGGAAGCACTAAAAGCCATGAAGGCTCAACTTGAGGGGATGCAAAAGCAGCTGGATACGCTAACGAATAACGAGAAAAGCTAGAATCGATCTAACACTTGTCGTATTTCGCCCGCCGAATGTAATTATAAAATGCCGCGTGTGCATTTCGGATTTTTATTTCTATATTTAACTCCAGATTTGACTCACGTAAAAAATAATTGGATCACCTATGGAGAAAGTCGGAAGAAATTCGGCCTGTCCACAAGGCAGAAAATTAAAAGCAAAAGGGAGATAACCCAGTGACTGATCGTACTAATGTGGGCGGCCTCAGGATCGCAAACTGTCTTTACAACTTCATAAATGACGAGGCGCTCCCCGCAACCGGTATTGACCAGGCGTCTTTTTGGGAATCTGTGAGCGAGATCCTTCAAGACCTCGCACCCAAAAACAGACTGCTTCTAAGGCGTCGGGAAGAACTTCAGGTCAGCATCGATAGCTGGCACCGTGATCGCAAGGGTCAGGATTTTGATCCCTCTGCATACAAGAAATTCCTGAAAGACATCGGTTATCTGGTGGATGAGGGCAAACCATTCAAGGTTGAGACCGATCGGGTCGACCCGGAAATTTCTCGTATAGCTGGACCGCAACTTGTAGTGCCCGTCATGAACGCCCGGTACGCTCTCAACGCTGCTAATGCGCGCTGGGGTAGTCTATACGACGCAATGTACGGAACAGACGCGATCCCAGAGGATGATGGCGCCGAGATGGGCGAGGTGTACAACCCGATTCGGGGTGAAAAAGTTATAGCTTCTGCTCGCAAGTTTCTTGATGAGTCTGCACCTCTATCTGGGGGTAGCCACGCCGAGGCGATCGGTTATTCGGTGGAAAACGGAAGGCTTCTTGTCGTTCAAAAGAGTGGGTCTGTTGTAGGATTAGTGAATGATGCACACTTTGCAGGTTTTGTTGGCGACGCTTCGGCCCCGAGTACTTTGGCATTCGTAAATAACGGGATTCATTTCGAAATTTGTATCGATCGAAACGACCCCATTGGCAAGGGTGATGATGCGAAGATTGCCGACGTAATTATTGAATCTGCCATTACTACGATTATGGACTGCGAAGACTCAATTACCGCTGTTGATGCGGAAGACAAGGTTATTGTCTACCGGAACTGGCTCGGGTTGATGCGCGGCAATCTAACTGAAACCTTTGAAAAGGGCGGCAAAACTATTTCTCGTGAACTAAACCCGGACCGTGTTTATGAGATGCCCGATGGCAGCGGCCAAAAAACGGTTCCGGGCCGTAGTCTGATGCTAATCCGAAATGTTGGGCATCTTATGACGATTAACGCGATCCTCGACGCAGACGGCAACGAAATGCCTGAAGGCATACTGGATGCGATTTTCACTTCACTGATCGCCGTTCATGACCTAAAGGGCAATAGCCAGTATCGTAATTCCCGTGCAGGATCGGTCTATATAGTAAAACCCAAGATGCACGGACCTGAAGAGGTGGCCTTTGCATCGGAGATTTTCGGAAGAGTGGAGGATGCACTCGGCCTGGATCATAATACCCTGAAAATGGGAATTATGGATGAGGAACGTCGGACCACTGTAAACCTTAGAGAATGTATCCGTGCGGCAAAGGAACGCGTAGTTTTCATCAACACGGGATTCCTGGACCGTACTGGCGACGAGATGCATACTTCAATGGAAGCAGGACCAATGATCCGGAAAGGTGAGATGAAAGAGTCCACCTGGATTAGCGCCTACGAGGACTGGAATGTTGATGTCGGCCTTGAATGTGGTCTTCAGGGTAATGCACAGATCGGAAAGGGCATGTGGGCTATGCCGGATCTTATGGCGGCTATGCTGGAACAAAAAATTTCTCATCCTTTGGCAGGGGCAAATACTGCCTGGGTGCCATCTCCTACTGCAGCAACACTCCACGCAATGCACTACCATAAGGTAAACGTTTTTGCTCGCCAGGATGAGCTTAAGTTGCGTCGCCGGGCCAGCCTCGATGATATTCTGACCCTTCCTATTGCTGACCGAGCGAATTGGTCGAAGAATGACGTTCAATCGGAGCTCGACAATAACGCTCAGAGTATTCTCGGTTATGTAGTTCGCTGGGTGGATCAGGGAATTGGCTGTTCCAAGGTCCCTGATATTAATAATGTTGGTTTAATGGAGGATCGCGCCACCTTACGTATTTCTAGTCAGCATATTGCTAACTGGCTTCATCACGGTGTTTGTACTGAGGGCCAGGTCCGTGAGACCATGGAGCGGATGGCGATGGTAGTTGATGAACAAAACGCTGCCGATCCAGCCTATCGTAAAATGGCGCCTGACTTCGACGAAAGTTTTGCATTCCAGGCCGCGAGAGATCTAGTCTTTAAAGGTCGCGAGCAACCGAGCGGTTACACAGAACCGGTGCTCCATCGACGCCGAGCAGAGGCGAAGGTTGGATATGGTGTTTAAAGAACGGAAAAAGGACAATGGCAGAACACACTACGATCAGAGATTTACTTGATGTTGGTGACGGCCCCTCGCCGGCAATTGGTGCCCCGGAACGCGAAGCCCTAAATTACGCGGGTCTCCGCTCGCTGGCTGATAAAACGGTTGTCCGTCTGAATAAACTAGGTATCGGGAATAATGATCGGGTCGCTATAGTATTGCCTAACAGTGCCGAAATGGCAGCCGCGTTTATTTCTATCGGCTGCGGCGCTACCACGGCACCGCTCAACCCCGCTTATCGCCAAGAGGAGTTCGATTTTTACCTCACCGATCTAAAGGCTAAGGCGCTTGTGGTGGAAGAAGGATCAGATTCACCCGCACTTATAGCAGCGGCCGAGCGAGGTATACCGATCCTTAAACTGGTTCCAGATAAAAGTGGGCTCGCCGGCAATTTCCATTTAGAGGGCGAAAATGTGGGAGTTCCCTCGAATAGCGGTATGGCGGAGGCGGGAGACATCGCACTTGTACTGCATACGTCGGGAACGACATCGCGTCCCAAGATTGTGCCATTAACCCAGCAGAACGTTACAGCATCGGCCCGTCACATAAGTACATCACTTAACTTGGTGTCAGGCGACCGATGCATGAACATCATGCCACTATTTCACATTCATGGCTTGATTGCCGCTGTGCTGTCTTCTTTGGGCGCCGGGGCGAGTGTTTACTGCGCACCCGGATTTAATGCTCTCCGAGTCTATAGCTGGCTTGATGAAATTGAGCCCAGTTGGTACACGGCGGTCCCCACCATGCATCAGGCACTGCTGTCCAGAGCTGGCCGCAACGCTGACAGTGTGGAGCGTGCCCGTAGGAACTTGCGGCTTGTCCGTTCTTCTTCGTCCTCTCTGCCACCGCAGGTGATGAAAGAACTTGAGGCCACCTTCGATGTGCCTGTTGTTGAGGCCTACGGTATGACAGAGGCCGCCCATCAAATGGCCTGCAATCCCCTGCCGCCGGCGGTACGTAAGCCTGGTTCCGTTGGCATTGCTGCTGGTCCCGAGGTGGCAATAATGGATGAAGCCGACAGCAGTTTATTGGAGGTTGGACAGGTGGGAGAGATAGTAATACGTGGCCCCAATGTCACACCTGGTTATGAGAATAACCCTGATGCGAATGCTAGCGCCTTCACTGATGGCTGGTTTCGGACCGGGGATCAGGGGGTGATAGACCAAGAGGGTTATATTTCGATTACCGGTAGGCTAAAGGAAATCATCAATCGTGGTGGTGAGAAGATTTCTCCTCGTGAAGTGGATGAAGTCCTCATGGATCATCCAGCTGTGGAGCAGGCCGTTACGTTTTCCATGCCCCATGAGAAACTCGGCGAGGAAGTAGCGGCCGCCGTCGTTTTACGGGAGGGCGAATCTACAGAGGAGGGCGAAGTACGCAATTTCGTATCCGAGCGCCTCGCCGACTTTAAGGTTCCGCGCCGTGTACTGATCCTCGAGGAGATTCCGAAGGGGGCGACTGGAAAACTTCAACGTATTGGTCTCGCTGAAAAGCTGGGACTTGGATGACTGGTGACCCCTGATCATAGGTTTTGGCCATGAAAATCTGCATATACGGTGCCGGCGCCATCGGGGGTTACCTCGGCGCGGGGCTAGCGATACAGGGAGTAGATGTCACTTTGATCGCCCGAGGACCTCACCTTACTGCGATGCAGGAGAATGGTCTCACATTGATAAAGGACGGCAAGAGGCGAGTTGCTGATGTCCAAGCCTATGAGAACCCGGCAGACGCCGGACCTCAGGATTATGTGATTGTAACGCTGAAGGCACACTCTGTGCTACCCATAGCTGATGGGTTCGCACCGCTGCTCAATGATAATACAGCGGTTGTTTGGGGCGTGAACGGCATACCTTGGTGGTATTTCCACAACCTTGATGGTGAATACTCCGGACGGCGTATCGAATGTCTCGATCCCGGAAATGTGCTTTTGAAAACCCTGGGTGTCGAACGCATGATTGGATGTGTGGTTTACCCCGCTGCCGAAGTAACCGAGCCAGGCGTTATCAAGCATGTGGAGGGAGATCGCTTCTCTCTAGGCGAGCCTTCAGGCGAGAAAACTGATAGAGTCGTTGCCTTGTCTGACGCATTGATAGCGGCTGGTTTCAAGGCGCCGATCCGACCGAAGATCCGCAATGAGCTGTGGATTAAGCTATGGGGGAACCTATCCTTCAACCCAATTAGCGCTTTGACCCATGCGACGTTAGAAACGATAGGTACAGATCGTGGAACCCGTGAAATTGCAAGGCGCATGATGCTCGAGGGGCAGGAAATTGGGGAAGCGCTCGGTGTTAGATTTGCGATCGATGTCGACAAGCGTATAAACGGTGCAGTCGAAGTAGGAGAGCACAAGACTTCGATGCTCCAAGATTTGGAACGTGGTAGACCGATGGAAATCGACGCGCTTGTGACTGCGGTGCAGGAAATGGGGAAGATGGTTGGGGTTGAAACTCCTTACATCAATGCAGTTCTGGCGTTAGTTCGCCAGCGTGCTCGGGTGGCAGGCTGTTACTAATCCAGACGACGCCGGCGAAAAGGGCCAAGAGCAAATAAAAAGAAGTCCCGCGAGGTCAGTTTTTCATTTCCCCTGCCAGAACCCTTCCGGGTTAACAAAGCACTGTGTGGCTGATAACGTCCCGTCTTAATGGTCACCCCGATCTCCTCTTTTCCGGCTATTTCAGATCCTCCTGAGGGCGTTGCCGGAGCGACATGGCTGACGGTTAGAGGGCGCCAAATATTTGGCGTTTGGCGGACGCCGCCTGAGGTTGGTAAACCAGCGCTGGTATTTCTTCATGACGGTCTTGGAAGTGTCGGAACTATGCGGGAATTCCCCGGGCATGCGGGGACTGAACTCGGACTTCCCACTTTCGTGTTTGATCGCTTCGGGTATGGCCGATCAGATCCCGAACCCGAGTTTCCCGTCAATTTCATGAGTCATGCCGCTGACACTCTCGAAGAAGTACTAGCGGTTGCCGGGATAGAAGATTGCTGTCTCGTAGGGCATTCGGACGGCGGAACAATTGCATTACTTCATGGGGCCCGTTATCGTGGGCGGGTGAGGGCTATTGTTACAATCGCTGCTCATGTACGGCGGGATAGACTAACTTATGATCAGGTCCTGCGTCACAAAGAAATGTACCAAGATGGCAATATCCCCGAGTGGATGCCCCGTTTTCACGGGGAGAATGCGGCCCATCTTCTAAAATGTTGGACTGAAGTCTGGCAGAAAACGCTTTATGACACTTGGGATATTTCCAGAGAAATTTCTGCGATCGAAGTCCCGCTTATGTCTCTACAAGGGTCAGAAGATGCCTATGGTTTACCGAGCCAACTCAAGAGTATTGGAAGGGCAGTTAAACATGCCGAGACCGAGATGATCGAAGGGTTAGGCCACTTCCCTCAGTTAGAGGATCGGCCCCGAATAGTCGGGTACATCAAAGACTTCCTTGATCCTTATTGCCGCTGATAAACGGCACCCCTATAAAACCCGCCATGTCCTATATTCCTGATTATCCCTTTCCAAAACTGGAATACGGCGAAACTCTCAACGTAGCGCCCGGAATCTACTGGGTGCGTATGCCTCTGCCGTTTGCTCTAGATCATGTCAATCTCTGGCTACTTGAGGATGGAAATGGATGGACTGTTATTGACACGGGTTATAACGTCGACGAAATCAAGAGAATCTGGAGCAGTGCGATCAACGACATTGCTCCTGCTGCACCTATAAAACGGACTATCGTGACGCATTTTCATCCCGATCATCTGGGCCTAGCGGGGTGGTTTGAAGAAAAGTACGGTGCAACGCTTTGGATGACCTATGCCGAATGGCTGCAGGGTCATGTTGCGGTTTCAGAGACAGTAACCCACAACTTCGATCGCTGGATCGAGTTCTATAGAGATAATGGGGCACCCGATGAGATGACTGCCGGCTTTAAAGAGGTCCGTGCCGCGTTCCAGGACCCATGGTACCGATTGCCAGAAACAGTCAAACGAATTCAGGATAACGAGAGGATCAATATCGGCGGCCGCACTTGGCAGGTCATCACTGGTGGAGGTCATAGCCACGAACACGCATCACTATGGTGTGAGGACCTTAACGTGCTTATCTCTGGTGATCAGATTTTACCCCGGATAAGCTCGAATATCAGCCTCTGGTATACCGAGCCAGATGGTAACCCCCTTCGCCATTATTTCGAGAGTTTTAAAAAGTATCGCCACCTTCCGCGAGATGTGCTGGTGCTTCCCTCGCACGACTATCCCTTCCGGGGTTTGCATGACCGGTTGGATGACCTCAGGTCGCACCACCAGTTGCGGCTAGACGCTGCCCTCAAGGTTTGTGCAGAGCCGCAAACAGCAGCCGAAGTGATCCCCTCGCTTTTTAGTCGCAAAATCGGCGTTTTTGAATTCGGGTTCGCTATAGGTGAAACTCTCGCGCACCTGAACTACCTAGTGGATAATGGCTCACTTACTCGCCGACGCGACGAAGACGATATTATCCGATATCGACGTGTAGCCTAAACTATGCTTTTAGAAATAGGAAAGTCGGTTCAAATTCCGACCGAGGTCACTGAAGCGCTATCCGCTGAAACTCTTGGGAATCCTGGTGTTAACGTGTTGGCGACACCCTGCCTCGCGGCACTATGTGATGATGCCGCCGCCAAAGCGTGTAGTGAGATTTCGACGCGCCGGATGCGGGTCGATATCCGTCATGTCGCAGCCACCTCGATCGGGGACACTGTTCGGATTACTGCCAAAATCATCGCGGTGACTGAGACCCTCGTTGTATGTCGTATTGATGGGAAAGATTCGATGCGTGAAATAGTGAATGGTCACGTCAGCCGGTCCTTTGCCTGATGCCTGAGTACCGAACGGGTCTGATGGCAAGGCAATTAGTGCCTCTGTCAAACGCGCATTTTGACAAGTCAGGCGTTTCGGTCAAAACCCTCCACCTCGCTTGCGAAATGGCGTGCCATAATATACTCGCTGCCCGTTACGACAACGATGATGCCAGCGTTGGCATACGAAACGATATTTGGTTTTGGGGTGATGCGGAACAGGGCTCATATCTCGAGGCTGATGCGGTCATTTCAGGAATAGATAGGAAACGTATTATTTTCAATGTTTTCGTGCGATCAGGGGTTACAGAGATAGCCCGGGGTCAACACGAGCGGCTTTTAATCTCTAAATCCGCCTTTATGGGATTGGTCGAAGAAAACTGAAATGCCAGGATCGATTTGCGTCCAGTGATTTCTCTAGCTTATTATATTTCTGTGTATTGTAAATTTAGTTTGTGTGTTTCCAAGGGAGGATTAAATGAAGTTCAATAGAATAATTATGTCCACCGTTGCGCTTGGCGCCGC
>CEUL01006998.1_pt1 | contig 25347 bp, 21 predicted proteins | sample 427021 | NCBI WGS metagenome assembly CEUL01 (sample SAMEA2622800, study PRJEB7988) | marine metagenome | isolation source: saline water (ENVO:00002010), including | reverse complement strand
TAGCCTTATCTATTTCTGATTTATATGAAGGTTGCTCTTGCTCATGAGGTACTTCAGCTTCACAATGTCCCCCTTCTTCCTCAAAAGTAGATGTGAAAATGTCATTTAAACCTTTTCCATAAGGATTATTAACATAAATTGTTGAACAATGTTCGTATCCTAATCTTTTAGCCATTCTTGCAAGCACAACACCTTGAGCTGCATCAGACACTGTTGTTCTGAAAACTGTATCATTATCTTCTAAAACAGAAATTGCTGGACTAGTAGAAGCAGGTGAAACCATAACCATTCCTGCAGGAATAGTTTTAGCTTCTGCTACAGCCATAGTTACTCCACTAGATAGTGATCCAACGATTCCGCCAACCTTGTCTATTTCTATTAATTTTCCAGCGGCCTCAGTAGCTACATTCGGACTTGTTCCGCTATCAGCATGTACTACAGTTATGTCTCCTCCGTTTACCCCTCCTGCATCATTTATTAGGCTAACAGCTAGATCAACACCATTTTGAATCGGGGGGCCATAAGCACCTAGATCTCCTGTTTCATCCATTAGAGTACCTATTTTTGCTCCTCCGCTTGAGCAAGCACTAAGTACAAATAATGCTGAAGTGATCAGAATTATTAAATTTTTCATATTTACTCCTTAAAATAAGTTTTGTCACAACGTACAATATTTAAAATTTTATAATAACCAAATCTAAAAGTCTAAGAATTACCCTAGCCTTCCTTCCCACGCTGGATTATTCTTATAAAGATCTATAACTTCGTTGAATTTAAACTCTGAGTCATCCTGAGGTTTATAATTCAAGGATTCTCTTGCAGACTCAATAGACCAAAACCTTCTTGTATTATTGCTAACCCCGTATACAACTAAAAACGGAACGCCTTTAATGTCACCTACTATTTTTTTAGAACTAATCGATTTGTCAAAAAGTTGAGATAGATCTCTTTGACTAACATAAGCACCTAAATGCCTTTTTATATTCGCAATCCCTTGACCTTTTTTGCCTGCTATAAACTTATTATCAGAAACATCAGGAGTAATCTCTCTTGGAAAGCCTATTCTTACATGAACAAATTCTAATTTTCTTCCAAATTTACCTGATGCGTAAGGAACAGAAAGTAACTCATATGAAGCCTTTGCCCAACCATAAAAATTATCTGAATAAGGAATCTGACTATTTGATACCATGTCTCTAATATTATTGTGAATTTCATTATGTTCATACCAGTCAGCAGCATGGTTAGAAGAAGCAACTATTACTCTTGATAATGAATTTATATATGCAGATTGATAGATTTTATTTGCCATCAGAATATTTTGATACTCTGTATCAAAAGATTTAAGTTCCTCCTCTGTATTATAAGGATCTCTTGTTTTTTCAGGTCTCACATATGCAAGATGAATTATTGCATCATGGTTTTTAGTTATCTTATTCAGTTCAGAAATTGGAGAATTGCAGATATCAAACTTTATTGTTTTGGAATTATGTGAATGATTAAAATCTAAGTCTACTAAGGTCAATTCAAACTTAGTTTCTAGATGAGGAATAATTCTTGATGCGACGTATCCATCTGCTCCTGTAATGATTACTTTTTTCATTATTATTGCTCCCTTTTTGGCCCGAATTCTAATATTTTCATTACGGGATTATTATCTAGATTATAAAGACTGTGATCACCATTCTTTTTTAATTCTTCCCAGTATAATTTGATCATCATTTGTCTTTCTTCTTTATGATTGTCCGAATCAATTAAATTTTTAAGCTCATGGGGATCAGATTCTAAATCATAAAGTTCATCATAATCAAAACCATTAAATATATACTTAAGATTCTTATACCAAAGAACCCTTTGCTTTAATTGAAGCCTTGTACCGTCATACTCAGAAAAAGATTTTTCTATCGTGTTTACTTCATCGGTACAAAGAATTTTTTTGAAAGATTCTGAGTCAATATTTTTTATTTCTTTTTGGTCCAGTAAATCTAGTATTGTAGGACATAAATCCATACTTGATACCAGATCCTTTGATAATTTATCTTTTTGGATCTCAGGACCAGATATAATCATAGGAATCCTATAAATTTCTTCAAAAGCTGCTAAGTTTTTGGCATAAATTCCATGGGATGATAATGCTTCTCCATGGTCGGAAGTAAAAATAATTATAGTATTGCTTAATTCTCCTTTTTCTTCTAGTAGATCAATAATTTTTCCGTATTCATAATCTATTTCAGTTATCATAGCATAATAATTTTTGATGGATTCAATGTGATCTTTTTCAGTCATATTTTCAAAAACTTTTTTACCTCTTCTGTATATATTTGGTTTATCCAAAAGATCATCATTAAATGATTTTGGTAATTCTAATTCAATATTTTCGTACATATCATAGTATTTTTTTGTAGAAATAAAAGGATCATGTGGTTCTATCACAGAAACAAAACAAGCCCAAGGTTTATCTCCTTTTTCTTTGTTTATGAAGTCCCTTGCTTTTTTAGATACTAAACCTAAAACTCTTTCTTCAGTATCCATTTTTGATACTCCGTAGAAAGGGGTAGTATTATATCCAGGAGGATTATCTATAAATAGATGTGGTTTACTTTCATCGATACTGTCTTTGTGTTTTTTATTTGCATTAATATACTCATCTGAAACTCCATCTTGAAGTTGATATTCATTCCATCCATAATCTTCTAGATTATTTGTTCTTTCAACATGCCATTTACCGTAATATGCTGTGTTGTATCCATCCTCTTTAAGTATTTGAGCCCAATGTTCTTTTTCTGTTCTTAAGTTTGATTGGTCCTCATCAACTGTATGGGTTACAGTGGTTACACCATGATTATGAGGTAGTAATCCGGTCATTATACTGGCTCTAGCTGGAGAACATACAGGATTTGGAGTATGCGCTCTGTTGAATTTTACTCCACTCTTAGCAAGTTTATCTAAATTAGGAGTAATACATTGGTTATCATCATCTAACACCTGTCCGTGCATTTGATCGACCATTAGAAATAGTAAATTTTTTTTCATTTTATGAAAGGATTTATTTTTTCGTAATTTCCTCCAACAATATCTTTTGATTCAACAGATAACCAATCTTCAAGAATATCTGAGTATAATCCTCTAAAATCAAAATTGAATTTTAAGTCTCCTTCAACTCTTTCACTTGGATCAAGAGAAGGATATTCATTATAATGACCACCCTTTACACTATCACCAAGAAGGAAAGAAACTCCACCTGACCCATGGTCTGTGCCTGTTCCATTATCATCTACTCTTCTTCCGAATTCAGAAAATATGAATACCACTACCTCTTTACCCTTGTTATGTTCCTTTAGGTCTTCAAAGAATGCTCCCAAAGCATCTGATAGTTGTTGCCATAAAAACTCCTGTAAGACAACCTCGTTTGTGTGAGTATCAAATCCACCATGATTAACATAAAAAATTCTTGTTCCAAATCCTGCAAAATGAACTTGAGCAACTCCTTTTAATTGTTTGCCTATATTTGTACTTGGATATTCTACTTTGGAGCTATATAGTTTAGGTGCTTCGTTTATAATATCTGCTCCCTTAGCTGCATCAAGACCAGTTTTGCCTAGATAGTCCATAGTGAAATCATTTCCCATTACCGGGGTATAAAATCTTTTGAATGTTTCTAATGCTTTGTTTTTTTTACGATCATCTTCAATAGAAGTAAACAATCCATAGTTGTTTATATCTCCTACAGAGGTCACAGGGACACCTGGTGCAACAAGTGCTCTTGGAAGATACTCACTAAAATTTACTGCAGTTACAACGTTTTCACCTGATGGATCAATATCTTTTATTGCTTGTCCTAGCCATCCTTTTGTACCAACTTTATTGGGTTCTGCTGTATGCCATATATCCATAGATCTGAAGTGGGATCTATTAGGAGTAGGGTACCCAACTCCATGAATGATTGCAAGATTACCTTCTTTGTAAAATTTTTTCATTATACCCATACCTGGATTTAGACCAAGCTTGTTATCAAGGGGAATAATTTCATTATCTGTAAGTAATATATTCTTTCTAGAATCTTTATACAAAGGGTCTTCCCAAGGTACAACGCAATTTAGATAATCATTTCCACCTGACAATTGTATTGTTACTAAAACTTTTTCATTACTTTCCATAATCATTCTCCAATTTTATAAATTTGAACTCTATTTCTGTTAGAATCTAAGACTAATAAATTTTGATTATTATCTACAATCAATGATGTAGGGTCCCAAAAATATGACTCAATTCTAGCTGATTCTTCATGAGGGTCTACTTCATCAACAGGTATCAATGGAACAAAAGATTCTCTCGCTAATCTTTCATCATTATTAGCATCTAGGTAGTCTTTTGCCCATTCTGACAAAGTTGATTCACCCCTAAGAAATCCACAGAATTTGAATTTATCATCATAAATTTGTACTCTCTGCTTGCCCCAATCGCAAACATAATAAAAATTATTTTTATCTATTGCAACATCGGATGGTCGGAATAAATTTTCTTCTTCTTTTTCGCTCTCGCCAAATTTTGCAAGAAATTTACCATCTTTATCAAAAATTTGTATTCTTGCATTTCTCCAATCAGCAACTAAAATTTTATCTCCGTAAACTTTGATTCCCCAAGGTTTATTAAATTCACCCTCATTGTTGCCTTCTTTACCCCAGGATCTTATAAAATCTCCTTTGAGGGTAAAAACTTGAATTCTATCGTTCATATTGTCCGCTATATACAAATTGTCATTATCATCTATAGCAATACCTGAAGGGAAATTGATTTCACCATTTTTTTGTCCTTTGCAACCCCATCTATTAATGAAGTTTCCATCTTTATCAAAAATTGAAATAAGATTTGTATATTCATCCGATACGTACAAATTATCCTCAGAATCAAAAGCTAACGAGCAAGGCCAGTATAACTCACCAGGATTTTTTCCAAATTTAGAAAATTCACTATAATAATTATTTTCTATGTCACAAATTGTTATTCTTAATCCTGCAGTATGAAAAGCACCACTTCTACTTAATACATATAATTTGTTTTCACTATTTAGTGCTAAATCTCTTGGGAGATGAAAACCTCTTCCACCTACGTCTGCTGTGAATCCAACTGAATGTGAATAATTGACTTTTACATTTTTGAGTAATTTTTTCATATTATGTCATTTGAAATTCTCTTGAAGAGACTATTAATTTTATAAGAATACTTATAAATTCTTCATTCACTATAAAGTCATCATCATCAATATAAGAAATTAGTGCTTTTTCAGTAGATTCATGTAAATCAAAATACCCTAATTCTTCACAACTAATTTTTAATACATCATATTTTTGTGGATCTCTTTCTAGAATTTTTTTTACAAGTAGTTTGTTTGAGTTTCCTAGTATATCTGAGCAAAAGTTTATTCTCTCTATTACAGATCCTGTGTTAATCCATTCTTCTCCGCCTTGCCAGCCTTCAACTGAAGTTGGATTTAATAGTGGTTGACCCATTAATCCAGAACTAATAGTTGCTTTATAAACTTCTTCAGAAGGAATTTCAAATCCTCCAGAAAGTCTTACAGAATTTACTACAAGCTCTGCAGGACTTTTGATCCTTTTATAATAAATATCTTCGGTTCTAAAATATTTTGACTTGAATAAATCTCTGAGGATTTCCTTGATATTATAATTATTTCTAAAGTAAGAATTCATAATGAAATTTACAGCATTTGGATCAATAGGTTCTTCGTGTGGCCATTGAGGAACTGGAAGTTCATCTTTTACGAAGAAATGATAAATATGTCTTGCTAAATATTTTGCTGTTGCTTCCTGCTTACAAATAATCTTTACTATATCCTCTCCATTAAAATTACCTTTTTCTCCAAGAAATTCTTTTTCTCCATAATCATGATCATTTTTATCGAATTTAAACTGCCATGCAACATAACCAAAAGGTCTAGCGGTATTATTTCTCATTTTTATTGCCATGTATGGCATATTTTCTACAGTCCAACCTGTAAAAGCTCTTGAGCATTCCTTAATGTCTTCTTCTGAATAATTGCCAACACCCATTGAGAAAAGTTCTAATATTTCTCTTCCATAGTTTTCATTAATATTATTTTTGTGGTTATCTTGGTTATCCAACCACATAATCATAGCTGGGTCTTTTGACAATTCGATTAGAAGATTCTCAAAAGAACCTAATCCATGCTTCTTAAACATATCAATTTGAGTTGTCATGACTTTACCTTGAATAAGTTTATTTTGTCCTGTAGCAAAAACTCTATGCCAAAACAAAGCAATCTTATCATCGAATGGAAATTTTGAATGAGCTAACCTATACATCCAAAAAGCCCCAGAGCTATTTACTGACCTTACATCAGAGAGATCTATTTGGTATCTTCTGAGTAGATCTATCGGAACTGGATTTTCATCACTATTATCCAAAAGAAAATCTACAGCATCATCATAATTTTTATCCTTTAATTGATCGATTTCCTCTTTTGAACCACCAAATCCTACCCTTCTCATCAAGTGAGAAATTTCTTTTTCGCCAGTTTTAGATCTTACTGTTGTCATTCTTTTTTCCTTGGTTTATCCATATCGCTTTGATTCTTTGTTGAAATTTTTTTTCTAATTCTAAACCTTACTGTATACACAATCAATAGGGCAGCAAGGATTGGAAACCACTGAGTGAAAGTACTTTCTTCAACTCCATATGCGCTAAATATTAATCTGATAATCATAGAGATAACGAGTAGTGCTCCTATCTCAAGCATCATTACTTGAATTCTTCCCATTATAATTTCTCCTTAAAGTCCTTAAAGATTGATTTTTTCCCTATCAACAATTTGTATTTGTTTAAATAATAGCAACAATGAAAAGGATTGCCATCAAGCACATTGATAGATTTTCTATAATTGTTAGGTTAGAGAGAGGAACATTAAATGATGTACCTAAGCATGCGCAATTAATAATTTCTTTTCTTCTTAACTTTATAAATATTCCATATGTCTGAGGTAGCAATATAATTAGAGTCAAGATATTTGAAAATAACAGAAATATTCCTAATATAAAAAATATCCCTAATGACAATTCTATAAATGGATAAGCTAAACCAAATTTACTAATTCTTTGGGTAATAGGATCATAGTTAGAGAATGAAGATGAAAATTTATGAATATCTTGAAATTTCAAAAAAGAAAAAATCAAGAAAAAGTAACCCATTATAAACCTCATGAAATCATCATTAGATCCATCAAATATAAAGTATGACAAGACAGATAAAAGAAAAACAAATCCTAAGGTAATCAAAATAGGTTTATAGGTACTTAAGTACTCTATAATAAAGTTTATATTTTTAGCTTTATTTTCTAATTCTGAAACTTTATAGGATCCAACAGACTTAAGAAGTTTATTTATTTCTTCTAAATTATAAATTCTGGAAGAATTTAATATAAGAGAGCTATCACTAAGAGATATATCTGCTAAAAAAATCTCATCTTCAAGTTCTAATTTACTTTTTATAGTTTGTACGCATCCATCACATGTCATACCTGATACTGAAAATTTTTTTTCATTCATAGCTAGAAATCCGTATTACACCAAGGAGCTTGTTCTACCGAAAACATTTCATTTACCCTACTCAAAATATCATAATTCTTGATTTCAATTAAACCTGCTTGATAAAACTCTGAAGCTCTTACCGAACCAAAATATATTGAACTCAACTCCGAAGGCCTAATACTTATATCTGGTTTATCTTTAGTCTTTTTTACATCAGTGTTTTTACCATCGGTTTCTATTTGGAAGATTCCTTCAATGTCATTTTGGTTTTGACCCGAAATATTAATCACGATTTTTCCTGGATTTTTATATGTTCTAGATTCAAGCATTTTTATAGGATCAATTATTCTTGCCCATAACCCATCAATTATATTTCTTTTTAATTTTCTTGGATTTTTTAACATGTAGTATAAAGGATCATTTGTCCCTCTTCGATTAAATGATATTTCTTCTACGAGTTCAACACCAAAGATATAGTGCCATAGAGCATTATTTGATTCACGATCTGTAGATATTATTTCTTCAACTATCAAGCTTCCTTCATCATCCTCATGAGCAACTCCTGATTCTTTATTGAAGTTATAAATAGCATATCCACAGGGTTTATTATCTTTATAAGCAATTACGAAAAAAAAACCACTTCTTCCTGATTTATTAAATCTAGTTTGTTCGTCTTCATAAAGTAAATAATTCCAGTAGCCTTGGGTTCTATCTGTAGCTCCATTTTGGCATCTTCTATAGATTTCATATATCTTAGGAATTTCATTTAGTGCTTTATTTTTATCTACTAATTTTAGTGATATTCCTGTAGGTCTATCTGTTGATAAAGATGTATGATTTGTATCAATACTCCAATCTTCTCTCATAGTAGCTAACCCATAACCGAATCTGCTGTACAACAAAGATTGCGAAGCCCAAAGTCCAGCAATAGCATCTCCTCTTTCTTTTGCTTGTTGATGAAGCTTTTTCATCATAGAGGAGAAAATTCCTCTTCTCTTATGAGTTGGTAAAGTCCCCATATAAGCAATTCCTGCCATTTTGATATTATTTCCTCCTGGAACAGTAATGTTATATTTATCAGCACCCCCTGATCCTACTATTTGTTCAGATTCAGTATCAAAAGCAGCTATAAGTCTATCACTTTGTTCATTCCAATGATCATAATCAATCATAAATCTTTCGTTTACCATTCTTATAACAACATCTTTACTTGGAATATCTCCAAAGACTGTTCTAACAGAACTTCTCCACTCAAAAATATTTGATTTATTAACTGGAATTATCTTAATTGCCATTTATTTTTTCTCTAATGCTTCTTTACCTGCTTTTAATGTCTCTATTATTTTATCAACATCATAAACGCAACCACCCCAAGTTCCTCCACTTACATCCTGTAAAGCAGCCCATAACCTCGTATCGTCGGGTAAATTTTTATTAGCCTTTATTTCTAGAGTTGCGTTCCTATTTTTTAATTCTTTATCACCCCATTCAATTCCATTATTATTTCCATTTTCTCCAACCAAGTTTATTGATCCACTTAGTTTTTTTGTATCTATAATAATCTCTATGAGATCTCCATCCTTCAACAGGCCAATTGGTCCTCCAGCTAATGCCTCAGGACCAATATGCCCTATACAAGCACCAGTGGATACTCCTGAAAATCTAGCATCTGTTAATAAGGCTATGTGCTTTCCATAGGATAAATGCTTTAAAGCAGCTGTAATTTGATACGTTTCTTCCATCCCAGTTCCATTAGGACCGCCACAAATAATTACTAAAATTTCTCCTTTTTTCAGCTTATCTGGACCTGTTGACTTTATGGACCTCATCGCATCATTTTCTGAGTTAAAAACTCTTGCGTAACCTGTATTTCTATAAACTCCATCATGGTCAATTACTTCTGGATCAATCGCTGTAGACTTAATAACGGAACCTTCAGGAGCTATATTTCCTAATGGAAAAGTTACAGTTGAAGTTAATCCTCTTAATGTTGCATTAGACTTACTCATAATTACATTTTCTGGATCTACTTTATCAGTTTTAGAAAGAAAGTTTCTAACGTATTTTCTACGGTCGGATTCCTCCCACCATTCTAGGTTTTCTTTTAATGTTTTTCCTGTAACAGTAAGTACATCTAGATTTAATAGTCCAAGTTTTTTTAAATTAAGCATTACTTCTGGAACTCCTCCAGCAGCATAAAATTGAGCTGTTGGGTGACCAACTGGACCATTTGGTAGTACGTCTACTAATCTTGGAACATAACTATTAACTCTTGACCAATCTTCAACATTCATTCTTTTTCTTCCAACAGCATGAGCTATAGCTGGTAGGTGAAGTAAAAGATTTGTTGACCCTCCACATGCTGCATGCAAAACCATAGCATTTTCAAAAGCTTTATCTGTCAAAATATCCTGAATTGATATTTTTTTTTCTTCTAAATTCATTAATGCCATAGCGGATCTTTTTGCATTATTTTTCCATGCAGGCGTTCCACTAGGCGTACATGCTGAGTGAGTTAAAGCAATTCCTAGTGATTCAGCTATTACTTGAGATGTTCCAGCTGTCCCCAGAAATTGACACCCCCCACCAGGAGACGCACAAGCTTTACATCCCATATCTTGAGCATAGTCAAGTGTGATTTCTCCTTGTGCAAACCTAGCTCCTATTGATTGAATTTTTCCAGCATCTTCACCATTTTTAGGAGCAAGAGTTGAGCCCCCTGGTACGATAATTGAAGGTTTTTCTCGCATTCCCGCTAATGCCATCATCATTGCAGGTAAACCTTTGTCACAAGATGCTATACCCATAACTGCTTTTGCAGTAGGTAAAGATCTTGCTATTCTTCTAAATACTTTTGCAGCATCATTTCTATAAGGAAGAGAGTCAAACATCCCAGTAGTTCCTTGGGTTCTTCCATCACAGGGATCTGAACAATATGCAGAAAAAGGTAATCCTCCCATTTCATTTATAGATTTTGCAGCATTTTCTACAAGAGTAGATAATTCCCAATGACCAGTATGAAAACCCAGAGCTATAGGATCTCCATCTTTATCTTTAAGTCCTCCACTAGTTGAAAGAATTAAAAATTGTTTTCTTAGTAACTCATCAGGATTCCATCCCATGCCTGCATTTTGTGTCAATCCAAAGTGATTCCCGCTTGGCTCATTTATTAATATTTCAGGTGTAAAAGGTATTTTTCCTGAAGGTCCATCAGCATGAGTTTGAATTGTATAATTAGTTTCCGTATTACCTTCGATAATGTCTAAAAATGACACGTCTAAATTTTTTTTTGAAACCACATTCTCTCCGATCAATCTATTATCTCTTAACTAAAAATATTATTACATGACCATTTCTAAGTGCAATCCTATATTATGACAAGCTTTAGAATCTTTGAAAAAATCAAGTTACTTTTAGTTTGTTTATCTTTGAAATTTTCAGTTTAATATTTCTTGAGGAATTAATATTTGAAATATAATTCTGATTGATTCATAATACTCTTAACTTTTAAACTAAATAAACTAAAAAAATTAAAGTAGAGAGATATATCTATTCTAAAAATTTGACAATAAATTATTTATACAGGAGTTTAAAATTGTCGAGAGAGACTAATTATGATTTGTATTTAGATGCAGTTGATAGACTCAATTCTATAATTGAGGATATTCAAATTAAGTGTGCAAAAAAAGAAATTGATTTTAATTCCAAAGTACCATCAAGAACAATTAAGTTTGCAGGAATGCTTGTAGCTACAGGTTTACCAGATCAAATAAATAATTTTGCTTCAGTTCTTGAAACTATTTATGGAAATGATATACAGCTTAATAATTAATATAAGACAGTTAACTAGATTTAAGTTACCGAATAATTTTATAATTTAAGACTCGATAATAGTTTGAATCAACCTGTCTCAGACTCCTAGATGAAAAGAAAAAAAGATGATCATAAATTGAACTTTCAACTTTTTGATGCTTCAAAATACGAAAGAATTTTTTCTATTCCTCAAAAATGGTTCAGACTGTTATCGAACCAAGAATCAGGATTTTTGAAAGATTTACTCAATGATGTTAATTACATTGATATTAATGATAACCAAATAAAGATTTCATTTAGATTAACCTCCTCATATAACCTTTTCAAAATGTCTATGGGTAACCCAAAAGCAAAAAAAATAATAGAAAAACTTTTCAAATCTAATTTAGGAGAAGATATTAAGCTATTAGTTATTAGACCCATAAAAAATTAATTTTATCTTAGAATATTATTATGAGTAAAAAACCATATGAACCTAAGGAATGGCTTAAATTATTTATTAATGTCCCCTATGAAAAACACTTAGATTTACTTATAGTGCTCGGAATAATCTATAGATCGAGTGAGGGAGAAGAGGCATTAAGAAATATAGATCTTTCAGGTGACTCTGTTATCCTTGCTAGACTTATGAGTAATAATGAAAGTTTTGCCGAGGCATTTGAGGGAATAGATGTTGAAAGACTTTTTTATACTTATTTTTCCATTGAACAATACGAAGAAATGTTACTTGAAGAATGGGATCTTGACTTTTGGGCTAAAACAGGTTTAGAGAATCATATCTTTCTTACTAAATGGAAAGATTTATTTAGATTGTTTCCAATCTCTCAAAAACAAAAAAAAGATTTGCCAGAAGGAAATTTTACAGTTTATAGAGCGGGTTCACCTGAAGGAATATCTTGGACAACTAATAAAGGTATAGCTTATTGGTTTTGGTCAAAAAATAAACTACTTAATTCAGAGCCTAGATATAATCGATTTCTAAGCCTTTCTGTTACCAAAGAAGATGTTCTATTTTATAACAATAAAAAAGGACAAAATGAAGTTGTTTTAATTCCTAATGAGATTAAAGTAAAAATTATTCCTTACTCTGAATTTCAAAATTTTGAACAAATAAAACCGGAAGATAATTTTTCAGAAAAATATTAACTCCAAGTCCTATCATGAGAGTCTAAATCATCCCACTCATCAGTTTTTTCAAATAATCCTTTTGGATAAATAGAAAACTTTTTATTTGTTCCATGTACACCGTCAGAAGATTCGGCTAGATGTTCTTCTATAGCTTCTTCATTTAGTTCAATCCCTAAACCAGGGGCATCATTTATAGTTACATAACCATCTTTTATCAGCGGTCCTTCTTGACCTACTAGGTCAACTAAATCGTTCCACCAAGGATTATCTACAGAATGCATTTCTAAAGCAACAAAGTTCTCTATACTTGCTGCACAATGAACATTCGCCATTGCTACAACAGGAGATCCAGCTTGATGAAGAGCTACAGGTATCCCAGCTTCTCTACAATAGTCTGCTATTTTTTTTGTCTCAAGTATTCCTCCAGATGTAGCAAGGTCCGGATGAGCAACCGATATAGCTCTTGCCTCAACTAAAGGCTCGAATCCTTCTTTACAATATATATCTTCGCCAGTACAGACAGGAGTATCTACTCTATTTTTCAGCATTTTCCATTGATCTACTAATTGCCAAGGTATCATATCCTCGTACCAAGCAAGAGTAAACTTATCTAAAGCTTTTCCAATTCTTATGGCATTTTCAACTCCCATATGGCCAAAATGATCAGAAGCTAAAGGCACTTCATAACCTATAATCTCTCTTACAGTCTTAACATACTCTTCCATTTTTGAAATACCATAATCAGTTACTTGAATGCCTGTAAAAGGATGCATAATACTAGCGGATTCATCGATTAAATTTTTGTTTACAACACCATCTTGAAATTCAGATGCAATCCATAAACCAATATCCATTTTTAGAAAATCAAATCCTTCTTTCATCCTTTTCTTTAGAGCTTTTCCCATCTCTTCAGGATCTTTTTTTAATGGTGTATCTGCGTATACTTTTATCTTATTTCTATATTTCCCTCCAGCAAGCATATAAGCAGGAATTCCATATGCTTTCCCTGCAAGATCGCAAAGAGCCATTTCTACACCACAAACTCCTCCTCCTAACCTACCATGTCCTCCAAATTGTTTGATTTTTTGAAAGATTTTATCAATATCGCAAGGATTTTCTCCCAAAAGCCTGCTTTTCAGAGATAACGCATACTTTGCAGATGCTCCGTCTCTAACTTCTCCAAGACCTACTATATCTTGATTTGTATAAAGCTTTATTATTGGCCAACGCCATCCTCCGTGACCGACTACACTAATCCTCATATCAGTTATTTTTAGATTTGATGGCTTTGAATTATCATTTTTAATTGCAGACATTATTACTTCTTTCTATCTTTTTTCCAATTTTCGAAATCTTCATTCATATCATTTGAGAATTCTCTATCAACTTCACCTGGAGTGTAAACTCCTTCCATAATACGTTGTTGCCCAAATTCATCTTTTAATCGCACATTTTCTGATGATTCAACAACCTCTTGTGCCAGATGAGGAGGAATGAAAATTACTCCAGACCTAGTTCCTAAAACTACATCACCTGGAATGCATGTAGCATTTCCAATTCTTGTAACTCCATTAATTTCAGGCATACTCACATCATTTATTGCACTTGGATCAAAACCTCTGACAAACGCATTGAAGTTTTCCATATCAAAAATTCTTTGAGTATCTCTTATTCCTCCATCAATTACCATTCCTGTACCTGTTTTTGATTTAATTGCCGTTGTTAGATTATCTCCGGCAAATGTTCCGTCAAATATCTTGCCAAATAGATCTACTACTATTAGGTCATCTTCTTTTAGCTCATCTATAACCCATGAATTTTGAAATCCAATCCTCTTTTCAGCCTCTCCTTGAGATTCAATTGCATCATTCAAATCAGGTCTCTTTGGAACCCATCGGCAAGTTACAGCTCTTCCAACTATAACCCTATCCGGATGAAGATTATTCCAATCTCCAACAAACTGAAAATGATATCCATTCTTTCTACAAGTTCCCCATGCTTCTTCAGTAGTAACTAATTTCATTCTTTCAAGAATATCCTTTGATACTAAAGGCCTAGAATTTTTATCTCTTTTACCCTTCCAACATTTAGTTACAGATTTAATTAATTCTTTACTAGTGAGTTTCATTTCTTCTTTCGACTTAGTTTTTATTTATATTACTTGAAATCTCATGAAATTTTATTTTTATTTCTTCCTGAATTTTTATGATTTTATTTATCAATAAAACTAGCTCAGAAAGTATATTTTCTGAGTTTTCAGGAATAAAAACCATAGTTTTAGATTTAATTTCTATATTTTCTATTATGTTTTTTTCTAAATAGAACTTAATGTCTAGAAGACTATCCTTGAATTTTATGCTTAATCTATCTCTGTCTCCTGTTATAGAGATAATATTATTAGATTCATGACATAAAATTTTTATATGAGTTAGAATCAAAAGCCTTTCTAATTCTTCAGGCAGTTCTCCAAATCTATCTATTATTTCTTCTTTTATTTTAGAAATTTGATTGATTTCTCTTGTTTTTGAAAGTCTCATGTATAAATTAAGCCTTATTTTTATATCATCTATATAATCTTCTGGAATTCTTGAATCTACATCGATATCTACAGTGTTTATTAGAAAGAAGTCAAGAATTTCTTCTTTCCCATTTTTCATAGATTCAACTGTTGATTCTAGAAGAGAATTATAAAGCTCGAGTCCAATAGAGCTTATATTTCCACTTTGTTCTTTACCTAAAATATTACCTGCACCTCTAATTTCTAGATCTCTTAAGGCAATGTCATATCCTGACTGAAATTCTGAACTATTAATAAGTGCATTTAATCTTTCTTCTGATATTTCATTGATTCTTGAACTTTTAGGTAGTAAAAAGTATGCATAAGAACTTTTTTCACTCCTTCCAATCCTACCTCTCATTTGATATAACTGAGATAATCCAAATTTTTGAGAATTATTTATAAATAGAGTGTTTACATTAGGCATATCAATACCTGATTCAATTATCGTTGTACAAACTAAAACATTAAATTTATTCTCCATAAAATTTGTGATAACTTTTTCTAGCTCCTTTTTTTCCATTTGCCCATGCGCAATTGCAATTTTTGCTTCTGGAACAATTTTTTTTATTTGATTTGAAATAATTTCTATATTTAAGACCTCATTATTTACAAAGAAAACTTGTCCTTTTCTATCTATCTCTCTTAAGATACCTTCTCTTATTAGATCTTCTGAGAAAACAGAAAGATAATTATTCACGGGTATTCTGTTTTCAGGGGCAGTATTAATTACACTAAGATCTCTTACACCATTTAAAGCCAGGCTTAGAGTTCTTGGAATTGGAGTTGCGCTCAAGCTCAAAATATCTACGTCTATTTCTCTTTTTTTAATTTTTTCTTTCTGTTCCACTCCAAATTTATGTTCTTCATCTATTATTAGAAGGCCTAGTTTATTAAATTTTATTTTTTCATTAAGAAGCTTGTGGGTTCCGATGACAATATCAATTTTTCCTTCATTTAATTTAGATAGAATTTGATTGTTTTTTTTGTTTGATACAAATCTAGACATATATTCTACTTCTATTGGAAAAGGTTCTAATCTTTCTTTAAAAGTTTTGTAATGTTGTAAAGCTAGTACGGTTGTTGGAACTAAAATTGCCACTTGAAATCCATTTTCTACAACTCTAAATGCTGATCTAAGAGCAACTTCTGTTTTTCCAAACCCAACATCACCACAAAGCAATCTATCCATAGGCGTTTTTGATTTAAGGTCTTTGGTGATTTCTTCTATAGACTTAATCTGATCTATTGTTTCCTCAAACTCAAAAGATTCTTCTAAAACTTGATACCATTCGGTTGTTTTTGAAAAGCTTTTTCCTTTAATTTTTTCCCTTGTTGCATAAATTTGCAGCAATTCTCCTGCTAATATTTCTATTGATCTTTTGACTTTACTTTTTGTTTTAATCCATTTAGTTGATCCTAATGTATCTAAAGTTGGATCCTCTTTTTGGAAGGATTTATACACCTGAATTCTGTCAATTTGATCTGAAGGAACGTAAAGCTTATCATCATTTTTGTAATTGATTACAATAAACTCTTTATCAGAAGCCCCCATTTGTGTAGTGCCTATAAATTTTCCTACTCCATGGTCTATGTGAACAACATTATCTCCCAACTTAAACGGTTCTGATGAAATATTTGAAGGAATGTTATTAGAGTAAGATTTATAAGTTCTTTTCTTATTTCTTCCGAAAATTTCTTTATCACTTAGTAATAATAAAGAATTATTTGCATCATTTAATCTAAATCCTGTTCCCGCATTTCTTGAAATGATATTAATTTTGTCTTCGGAAAAATGATTTATGTTTTCAAATATCTTAATCTTTTCAGATCTCAATATTTCCTTCACTCTTGAGGGATAATCTGTAGATATTATTATTTTTTCATTTTTATTTTTTGTATCAATATATCTGTAAACATTATCTTTACTAAAATCTAAAATTTTTGGAACAGAAAATTCTATTTTAAGTGAGTCGTCATCTTGTGATTTTCTCTGATTTAAATTCACTGAAAAATTATTTTTTTTCAAAAAATCATTAATGATTTTTTTTGAAATATATGGTGTTGGAAAATTATCTAAGATTATTTTTTTATTTATTTTTTCAGAGTAATTTTCTTCTCTTTTTTTCTGAATTTCTCTTAATTCAAAATCAATATTATAATCTTCAATTTTTACTACTAAAGTATCTTCATATATATACTCAAAAATATTGCCTCTATCAAAAAAACCTGAATAAAAATTTATTAATTCTTCGCTACTACCATTTTGTATAGATTCTATGTCATCGTTTAGTTTTACTTTATTTTCTTTATTAAGATTATCGATGTAGTTTTTATTATAATTTTTCACCATTTCCAAACTATCAAAGACATATGTTTCTTTTACGGGTGAGATACTTAGTTTTTCTAAATTTTGATATGATTTTTGTGTACTACTTTCAAAAAGCTTTATACTTTCTATTTCATCATAGAAGAAATCAATTCTTACGGGATCTTTTTCAGATAAACAAAACACATCTACAATATCTCCTCTTTGTGCAAATTCTCCTACTGATTCGACGATAGAGGTATTTTTGTATCCTGATCTGATTAAGTTTTTAATAAATTCTTTTTGATTGATTTTGGACCCTTTTTCTAAATTAATAAGAAGCTCTTCAAAATATTTTTTTTCAAGAGTTTTTGTTGCTATTGCTGGGACAGAAGTACATATTATTGGAGGTTTTTTTTGAAATAGACCTGTAAATAAACCTTCTAAGCACCTCATTCTGTTTATTGAACTTTTATTATCAGGTTTATACTTTTCTAGAAAAATTTCATTTCTTTCACTGAAATGTAAATTCGAAGTAGAATTACTCCAAAAATTTATACCATCTAAAATTTGTAAAGACTCTTCAGGGTTTGAAGTTATAACAACTGCTGGAACATTTAAGGTTTCTCTAAGAGTGCTTATTATATACGCAAATGCTGAGTAATTTGAAATAATCTTTTGAGATTGATTTTTACGCAATCCACTAACCACATCCAAAAATGTGGGGTTATTCTGTAAAAACTCGTGAATCTCTGTGAGATGATTCAATTTCATAATCCGATAAAATATATTCTATTAGAAAAAATAATTTTTCGTTGTAAAATTTTACTTTATATAAGTAAGAAATCATGAATAAGGGAAAAAAAAGAAGAATAGTAATAAAAATTGGTAGTAACTTAATCACTGAGAATGAAAAAATACTTAATGATTCAGTTATAGAAAATTTATGCAGTCAAATATCTGAAATTCAAGACAAAGGTAATGAAATTATTATAGTTTCTTCTGGAGCGGTTGCTGCAGGAAGACAATATTTAGGGACCTTAAACAAAGATATAAAAATCAATGATTCATATCTTGTACATAAACAAGTTTTAGCATCTATAGGGCAACCAATGCTTATGAAGGCTTATGAGAATTTTTTTTCTAATAATAATATAGGTATTTCTCAAGCACTTATTTCGAGAGAAGATTTCGAAAATCGTTCTGGTTACTTGAATGTAAGAAACACATTAAATGAGCTTTTATCAATTCAAATAATTCCTGTCATCAATGAAAATGATGTTGTTTCAACTGATGAACTTGAAAATAAAGCCTATGGAGATAATGATAGATTATCAGCGATGGTTGCGAATGCTGTAGATGCGGATATATTAATATTGCTTGGTACAATCGATGGACTTTATACTTCTGATCCTAATATAGATAACAGCGCTGAAAAGATAAACTTTGTTGAAAAAATTTCAGAAGAGCATATTAAGTATGCTACAGGGCCATCAGACAGTACTGGCTCTGGAGGAATGGTATCAAAAATTCAAGCTGCTAATATTTCAGTCAACTCAGGAACTGATATGTTTATAGCCTCAGGATTGGAGAAAAATGTCATCAAAAGAATAGTTTCAGGCGAGAGTATTGGTACAAAATTTTTAGCAAAAGAATCACTAAATGAATCAAGAAAAAGATGGTTAATGACAGGTTATTCATCTTCAAAAGGTGAAATCATTTTAGACGATGGCGCTATAAATGCAATCAAGACATCAAGCATCTTACCTGCTGGGATTGTAGACCTGAATGGAGATTTTTCAAGAGGAGATATTGTAGGAATAAAAAATAGTGAAAAAAAAATTATTGGCTGGGGAATTACTAATTACTCATCTGATGAAATAGATAAAATTAAAGGAATGAAAACTAAGGATATTGTAAAAATAGTGAACAAAAATTTTGGTTCCGCAATAATCCATAGAAATAATCTTGTTATCACGATTTAAGGTGAAAAAATATGCTCGAAAACTTAGAAAAAAATTTAATTGAAGTTAAGAATGCTTCCCTTGAGTTAACTCTGCATAATTTTGAAAGAAGAAAAGAATGCTTAGAGATACTTTCAAAAAAGCTCAATGAAAATTCAGAAAATATTATAAATATAAACGCCAGAGAACTAGAAAAAAGTTCTACTAAAGGTGTTGATAGCCATGTTTTGGAAAGAATGAAGATAACAAAAAATACGCTTCAAAGAATGGTAGATTCATTATTAACTGTCTCTAACCTAAATGATTCAGTCTTAGAGGTTATAGATACAAATTTTAGAGAAAATGGACTCAAAGTTGAAAAAGTTAGAGTTCCTTTAGGTGTTTTAGGAGTAATTTTTGAAAGTAGACCAAACGTAGTGATTGAAATTGCATCTTTAGCTATAAAATCTGGAAATGGATTAGTAATGAGGGGTGGTAGTGACTGTATAGAAACTAATCTAGCTCTTTTCAAACTTGTTTCTGAATCGCTGAAAGAATCAGGACTACCAGAAAAGTCAATGTATTTTTTAGATTTCACTGACAGAAAAGCTGTAAATATTCTTCTTTCCATGGATAAATATATAGATCTTTTGATTCCCAGAGGTTCTGCTTCTCTTGTAAATTTAGTTAATGAAAATGCTAAAATGCCTTCTATTACTGGAGGTGTTGGTGTTTGTCATACTTATGTAGATAGTAAAATTAATACTGAACTTGCTCTTAGTGTTTTAGATAATGCAAAAACTCAAAACACTTCTGTTTGTAATGCAATGGATACAGTGCTAATACATAAAGAATCAGTCGATTTGATTCAACCTTTGTTTAGTCTTTTATTGGAAAAAAATGTTGAAATAAGAGCAGATAAAGAATCTTATGATAATTTCAAGGATAAGTCCAAAATTAAATTAGCATCTTCTTCAGATTTTGGAGAAGAATTTCTTGACCTAATTTTAAGTGTTAAGACTGTAGAAAATATTGATGAGGCCATAAACCATATAGAAAAATATGGATCAAAACACTCTGAAGCTATTATTACTGAAGATGATAAAATTGCAAAATACTTCTTAAATAAAGTTGATGCGTCTGCAGTTTTTCATAATACTTCCACAAGATTTAATGATGGTTTTGAACTTGGATTAGGAGCTGAAGTTGCTGTTTCAACGGATAAGCTTCATGCAAGAGGACCAATGGGTATTAATGACTTAATGACATATAAATGGGTTGTTTCTGGGAAAGGTCAACTCAGGAAATAAAAAAAATGGATAAATCAATAAAAATTTTTGTTCCAGCTTCATCTGCCAATCTTGGTGCAGGTTTTGATGTAATTGGAGCATGTTTAAATGTATGGAATACAATACAAATTAAAGAGGAATCCTTTTCAATTAATATTGATGGATATGGGAGTAAATCTATTTCTAAAAATAAGGATAATCTTATTTATCAATCATACTTGAAAACATCAGAGATCCTTGGGTTCAAAGAAAAAGAAATATCCATACAATGCAATAATTCAATTCCAATTTCTGGAGGACTAGGAAGTAGTTCTTCTGCTGTAATTGGAGGTATATATGCTGCGTATGCAATCAATAAAATAGACATAAATATAGACGACATTTTTCAAATAGCTTCAGATATAGAATGTCATCCAGATAACGTAGGTCCAGCAATATATGGAGGAGTAACTATAGGCTTTAATGACCTAGAAAAATGGTATATAAGTAGTGTTGGTTATAATAAAAATTTGAAATTTATATCTTTTGTTTCTGATCAAAAAGTACTTACGAATGAGTCAAGAAAAGCTTTGCCAAAGGAAATTTCAAGAAAAGATGCAGTATATAATATTTCGAGAGCTTCCTTACTAATTAATTCATTGAACTCAAATAACTTTGATCTCTTAAAGTATGCATTTCAAGATAAACTTCATGAGCCATATAGGACTCCTAGTATCAGGGGCTATGAAACTATAAGTAATGCTGCAATGAATGCAGGGGCTATTTCAACTTATTTGTCAGGATCAGGTCCAACTATTTCAGCAGTATGCTTAAGTAAAGAAGTTACCATAAATTACGAGATGTTAGATGCGGCAAATAAACTAGGAATCCAAGGACAGGGAATTATTTCGAGTATCTCAAATAAAGGAGCTTACATAGGTGAATAAAAATATTGTAGTCCAAAAATATGGAGGTACATCAATCGGCGATGTTGAAAAGTTAAAACTAATCGCAAAAAAAATAGTGGATAAAAAAACAGAAGGATTTTCTCCTGTTGTTGTTGTATCTGCAATGGGAAAAACAACTGATGAACTTGTAGATATGTCCGAAAAAGTGACTTTCAATAACGTAAAACCAGACCTTAGAGAAAAAGATACATTACTTTCAACAGGAGAATTAGTTTCTGCAACATTGCTAGCTATGTCAATTAAATCTCTAAATTTTGATGTAATAAGTTTATCTGGTCAGCAAGCAGGAATTTTTACTGATCAAATTCATGGTTCTGCTAGAATTTCTGATATTAATACAGAAAGAATGATGAAAGAAATAAACGAAGACAAAATTTTGATTATCGCAGGTTTCCAAGGGATAAATAATCAAGGAGATATAACAACGTTGGGTAGAGGAGGATCTGATACTACAGCAGTTGCTCTTGCAGCAGCCCTAAGTGCAGATGTGTGCGAAATATTTACTGATGTAGAAGGGATATACACCACCGATCCTCGTATTGTAAAACAAGCTAGGAAACTTGAATACATAAATTATGATGACATGCTTGAAATGGCAGTTCTAGGAGCAAAGATGCACCCTAGATCAATTGAACTTGCTTCAGTATTTGATGTTCCTGTTTATGTAGCGGGTACATTTTCTGAGAAAAATGGAACACTTATCACAAAAGGAGATGATATGGAAAATAATAAAACTGTAACTGGTATAGCTATTGATAAAAATGTTTCAAAGGTAACTGTAAAAAAAATAAAGAATCAGCCTGGTACAGCAGCTTCAATTTTGAAACCATTATCAGATCAATCTATAAGCATTGATATCATTGTTCAAAATATACCTATGGATGGTTATATTGATTTTTCATTCTCTGTATCCGATGATGATCTTGAACGTGTTTATGATATTTTGATGTCCCAAAGTAATTTGGACTTTGAAGAAGTTATTCAGGGTAAAGGATTTGCAAAAATCAGCTTAGTAGGAACTGGAATGCAAAATGCACCAGGATATGCAACAGACATGTTTAATGCTTTAGGTGAAGAAAATGTAGAAATAGAGATGATAACCACCTCTGAAATTAGAATAACATGCTTGGTAAAAGAAGAAGATGTTAATAAATCAGTAAAATCGCTTCATTCTAAATTTGATCTTGATAAAGATTAATTCTAATCTTCAGATACTTCTCCTTCTGAAATTGAAAAATATTTTCCGTTACTAATTTTATTTTTATCAATTAGCTCTATATCCGCTGTGGACAATAATATTTGATCAAAATCTAATATTTCACTCACTACTTTCTGCCTCATGTTTTCATCTAATTCTGAGAAAATATCATCTAATATTAGTATTGGTTTTCTTTTTGTTATACTTCTAATTTCTTTTGCTTCTGATAATTTTAGTGATAAAGAAATAATCCTCGATTGCCCTCTAGATGCGGTAATTGAGGCAGGAGAATCATTAAAAACAATCTCAAAATCATCTCTATGAGGACCAATTGTCGTAATTCTTTGATCAATATCTCGATTATGATTTTTTTTCAAAGATTCGTAAAAAATCAATTTTATCTCATCCGTACTTGGATCTTCATCAAGAAATTTGTTTTCTAAATTTCTCCCAATTTTGGGTAAATATTTTACATCTAGATTTATATTATTATTAAAATTTTTTGCAAATTTTTTACAACTTTTAGTAATAGTTTTTATGATTTTATTTCTTTCAAAAAATATGTTTGAAGCTTCTTCAGCAAGCCTATTATCCCAAAATTCAATTTCTGATTTATTACTTTTTCCATCCTTTATATTTTTAAGCAAACTATTTCTTTGATATAAAACTTTTTGATATCTCTGAAGATTCTTCACATGATCATTATTTATTTGGCTTAATAAAATATTTAGATATTTACGTCTTACCAGTGGTGGGCCAGAAATAATTGAGATATCATCAGTATCAAAAAATACTGAATTTATATTACCAACAAATTCTTGATTTGAAACAATTACACCATTAATTCTAAAAGTTTTTATAAGTTCAAAACTTTTAGAAATATCATAATCTATTTGAGCTTTAACATTTCTACCTTTTTCTTCAGCAATCCCTAAAACCTGAGTGTGTCCACCATTATCAATAAGAGCATTATTTATTAGATGTTTGTCGTTTGAAACTCTTGAAGATTTTGCGATAGATAACAGGTATATACCTTCGAATAAATTACTTTTTCCTTGTCCATTTAATCCATAAAAAACATTGAAGCCTTCCTCAAGGTCTATTGAAGAATTTTTATGATTTCTATAATTAGATAGAGATAATGTTTTTATTCTTATGTTTTTACCCTACTTGTCATTTATTAATATGATAGTTTTTTCTTTTTGCTAAGTGTTTAGGTTTTGAGCTTTATTTTGTAATCATTTAAAATATTATTATGAAAAAATCTGTAACAATTGATCTTTGGGAAACTATAATGGGTGAAAAAGATTATTCTTCATTTTCAGTTTCCAGAAGAGAAAAAAAATGTAAATATATTTATGATTATTTAGAAAAAATTGATAAAAATACTAATATTGAAACTGTTATAAGTGCTCATGATTTTGTAGTAAGAGAAATTGCTAAATTTTCTAGGTTTCATTCTGATCTACTTTTTATTGATTGGATTAAAATTTTTATTAATAAAATTAATCCGAAGTTAATTAATAAAATGCAAGAAAAAGAAATTGTTTATTTTGGAGATATTTTAGATCAAGCTTTTCTCGAAGATCCTCCAGGTATATTTCAAGGAACTTATGAGTTGATAGAATTTTGTAAATTAAGAAATATAAAATTGGGAATAATATCAAATACAGGATTTAATTCACCAAAAGCATACAGAAAATTTATGTCGATGAATAAAATTTCTTACGATGTAATATCTCTTTCAAATGAATTAGGAACAGCAAAGCCTCATTCAGAAATATTTTTAAAAACTTTGAATAATTTAGACACAATTCCAAAAAACTCAATTCATTTTGGAGATAATCCAGTTGCAGATATATTAGGTGCTACTAATATTGGCATGGATGCAGTCTTAATCTCAAAAAATAATAAAAAAATTCCTGTTAATTCTAGCCATTTAATAGTAATAGATAGCATTAAGGATTCTTTGGATATACTGCTAGATTGGATTTAATCTTTTTCTTAGAAGCCAAGTAATACTTATAAGAAAAAGATTAATAAATGTAAAAAGAAGTAAAATTATTATACAAATTTCTAAAAAAAATCTTTCAGGAAACATAATTAATAAATAGTCACTTCTAGGATCTAAAATCCATAAATCATTCCTGAAAAATATTTTATGGAATAGGGTAAAAGTGTAATTAAAGTTAACAACCATACCTAAAATTATTAATAATATTATACCGCTCCAAATAATGAACGATTTGTAAATTATTTTGATAAGTATTCTTTGAATTTCTTTTAAGCCGTTTATATATGAACTTATTATTAAAGTAAAAAAAATAATAACGAGTGAGATTCTTTCAAAAAGAAGTGTAAATTTAATTAAATTTTTTACATCTACCATATGATCAATTTCTCTTTGATTGAATAAATTAACTGATTTATCTCTTTCGATATTGATACTAATTTTTTCATCATCATTCTTAAAGTAATCTTTAATTTGGTTTGAAACTTGATCTAATTCATTATTAGTAAGATTAGACTTGTAAGAAATATTGTTTCTGCCCCAATTAAATTCATAAATCCAGTCAGAAAATGTTATTATTTCGAAACT
>CEUL01150179.1_pt1 | contig 25377 bp, 21 predicted proteins | sample 427021 | NCBI WGS metagenome assembly CEUL01 (sample SAMEA2622800, study PRJEB7988) | marine metagenome | isolation source: saline water (ENVO:00002010), including | reverse complement strand
TCGGGGTTATAAAGTTGCAACCATCGGAATTGATGAAAGTCGCACTAGCGTTGGCCTTAGCACGTTATTTTCATAGCGTGTCCACTGAAAATTTAAGACGCATCCCTTATCTTTTTGTGCCGTTATTACTCGTTGCTCTGCCGGCGGCGTTAGTGTTGAAGCAACCAGATCTCGGTACGGCTCTATTTCTCACCATGATTGGGGGGACTTTCTTTTTTGCTGCGGGGGTGCGTCTATGGAAATTTGCCATAGTCTTAGCTGGGATGGGTGCGACTGTACCGATAGTCTGGAGTACTCTAAGAACATACCAGCAGAACCGTATTCTTACATTCCTTGATCCGGAGAGAGATCCGCTTGGAGCGGGATACCATATTCTACAGTCCAAGATAGCCTTAGGATCGGGTGGATTGTTTGGAAAGGGTTTCATGGAGGGGTCACAAAGTCGCTTAAATTTCGTACCCGAAAAGCAGACAGATTTCATCTTTACCATGATGGCGGAGGAATTCGGGATGGTTGGGGGGTTAATCTTACTTGGGCTTTACACAATAATCATGGTCTATGGTTTCGGCATTGCATTGCGATCTCGTAATCATTTTGGGCGGATGCTTGCCATGGGTCTGACGGCCATACTTTTTTTATATGTCTTTATTAATATTGCAATGGTGATGGGGCTTATACCTGTCGTCGGGGTACCCCTCCCGATGATTTCTTATGGCGGTACGGCGATGTTAACCCTAATGATCGGAATTGGGTTTTTGATAAATGTTTATGTCCACCGCGACGTTACATTATCTCGCACAGGCCGCGCTAACAGTTGATGATCGGGGTTCGGGAACTAAACACCATCCTCCCAGCCCACCTAACACGCCGGTTGCCGAGCTCTTTTCACACGGCACCGGGAGTAATAATTTCTCAGTAGGCCAAACAGCTAATAGGTTATTATCTGGTCAGTAATTTTTCTATCTACACTCGCATCGTTCCCTAAAGTGATCTCAAGAGGTATTCATTCCTGGATCTTCCGAAGGAAGCGTTCACGCGAAAAACCCAAAAATAAATCGTTACGCGGATCAAGGAAGACCCATATATTCCGGCACATCCACTGCATAAAAAACCACCAATTCACTCCAACAACAAAATTTTTACGAGACAATTTGTTAAATGGATTTCGGGCCCGCGATGAGTGTCATATCACGTTGGTTGCCGGGAACCGCTTTGTTAGAAAGTTGTATTCTTCTGCTCTACGTCCGAATTACCAAACCGCGACCCGCTGGCCTAATAAAGTGCAACAATCTAAGATAGATTTTGTCGAAAGTGGTTTCTACCAATTCCTGCGGAGGGTATTCCAACTGGGGCCGAAAGTTGTTCCGCTGATTACTATTACCTTCTTCTTACAAAGAACGTTTAGGAATACTGAATGGGTACGCTGGACTGGGATATTGAGACCGATCTTCTGATTGCTGGTGCCGGTCCTGCCGGTATGATTGTGGCTCTAGTAGCGTCTCTTGAAGGACTCGACGCTATAGTGTGCGAGAAAGCGGACCAAGTCGGGGGTACTGGAGCGACGTCCGCCGGCACCTTGTGGATCCCGGGTAATTCGCAGAACCGGAAAGCAGGTTTTGAGGACTCGGTAGAGGAGGCTGCTGCGTATCTAGATCAACTCATCGGTGATGACCGGTATAGTGAACACCGACGAGTTTATCTGCGCGACGGGCCGGGCGTAATCGATTATCTGGAAGACAATACCGACGTGACATTTCTACCCTGCGGGGTACATCCCGATTACCGTAATAATATTACAGGCGCCGGAATCGCGGGTCGTGCAATTATTCCAGAAAATTTTGATGGCCGGTTGCTGGGCATGGATTTTGATCGAGTTCGTGCACCAATTCCCGAGTTCTTGCTCATGGGTGGAATGATGGTTGGTAAGCTTGATATCATAAATCTACTGCGGCGGTTTAAATCGGTCAGCGCATTTGCCCACTCAGCGACCATCATTATGAGATATTTCTGGGATCGTCTGCGGTTCTGCAGAGGAACGCGTCTGGTAATGGGTAACGCGCTGGTAGCACGATTACTGTACAGTCTCAAAAAAAACGATGTGGCCATATTATTCGAAAGTCCGATTGACAAATTCATTCGGAAAGGCGGAGCGGTAGTCGGTGCAGTCTTAAAAACCCCGGATGGAGCTAAACGCGTGAAGGCGCGAAAAGGCGTCGTTTTGGCTACTGGCGGATTTGCTCACAATCCGAAATATCGGCAAATGTTTATGCCTAAACCCACCCCGCCTTATTCGTTGGCGCCTGATACCAACACCGGAGATGGGGTGGCGCTTGCGGATAACTTGGGCGCTTACATCGATACGTCGGGCCATGGAGGCGGTCTTTGGTCGCCGGTCTCTGTTACGACCAGAGCGAACGGAAAACAAGGGCTTTATCCGCATCTCGCAATGGACAGAGCAAAGCCGGGGCTTATATCTGTGAATGCGTTGGGGCGACGCTTCGTAAACGAAGCCGTTTCCTATCACGATTTTGTAGAAGCAATTTATAGGTCACACGAGACAGACAATACCATACCTTGTTGGTTAATCTGCGAAGCGGCATTTATTACCAAATACGGGCTTGGTGCTATACACCCGGAGACCCGAGATTTCTCAAAATATGTTGCAAACGGTTACCTCACGCTAGCCGATAATTTAGAAGAACTCGCGGCCGAGATTGGCGTCGACCCCGACGGGCTCTCGGATACGGTCGCTCGTCATAACGGATTTGCGCGTACCGGTATCGACGAAGATTTTGGCAAGGGAGATCTTGAACTCAACCGTTTTAACGGGGACCCGTCTCACGCTCCCAATCCTTGTCTCGGGCCAATAGAGGTCGGGCCGTTCGCGGCGATGGCAGTTTGGCCTGCGGAGCTCGCTTGTAGCGTTGGCATTTCGACTGATCCGGCCGGCCGAGTGATTGATGACAAGGATGAGCCTATTCCGGGTCTATATGCTGCTGGCAATGACATGGGATCAGTGATGTCCGGATCATATCCGGGTCCTGGAACAACACTTGGGCCTGCAGTCGTTTTCGGTTGGCGCATCGCTATGCACGCCGCTGGCCGACTGACGGACTAAATAGCGGATGATGATAATTGGCCATGAAGATTTCAGGATCATCACGGACTCGTCTGATAATGCGTTCATTTTGCCATTAAAAAACACCATCTCTTTCGGTTGATTTGACAATAATCGACAAATCCGTTGATAGCCGTCGAGTTTAACCAAAACTGAAAACGTAGGCAGTCGGAGTTCATGTCCCGGCAAAATAGAGCCAGTTTCCGACTATTATATGAAAGAGAAAAATGTCGAAAGCCCGTTTATTACCGACGTAAAAAACGCTTCCCGGTCACGGTATAAACGTGGAACAATTGGCGTTGCGCATATAGTTTTTTGCCCATAACAAGGATTGAAAGGGGTCATCGCAGACCTCTTGTGATGGTTATTGACGGTGTTAGTCATTCACCTATGGCCGGAGCATTTGGAATATGATCCTTCTCTGTAATGGGAGACTTGACCCCGTCCATACGGTAGCGTATGGACGGGCGAAATTATGAACCGTATTTATATCAGGCGTCGTGGAAAAAGATGGAATATCAGAAAATCGGTCAGCCCGTACGTCGACGTGAAGATGCAAGGCTTCTGACTGGGCAAGGCCGCTTTAGCGATGACTGGTCCGTAGAGGGACAGACCTATATGGCAGTAGTTAGGTCGACATATGCCCATGCGTCACTTGGAGGAATCGACATATCTACAGCCCTATCCATGCCGGGTGTTTTAACAGTTCTGACCGGGGAAGACTGCTGCGCGGATAAATTAGCGCCAATCCCTCATAGCCCGCTTCCGTCCACCAAACATGATATGAAACTTGTCGGGCCTGGCGGCTCCAATGTCTTCATTGGCAATCACTTGCCACTGCCAACGGATAAAGCCCGCTATGTCGGAGAGGCGCTAGCGATCGTCGTGGCGGAGACGCTAGCAGAAGCGGAAGATGCGGCTGAGGCGGTACTAGTTGATTACAATCCCTTGCCTGCTGTTACCGATACCGTGGAAGCGGCGGAGAATGGCGCACCAATAATCTGGGAAGAAGTACCAGATAATGTCTGTATCGAGACATTTTTTGGTGACAAGAAGGGTACTGATTTAGCTTTTTCTATAGCGGACCATGTGGTGGATATGGACATTTTCATCGACCGGGTGACCGGGGTTCCGATGGAACCGCGGGCGGCGCTTGGTGATTACGATTTAGAAACTGGCCGATTTACGATCTATGCGGGTTCTGGTGGATCGGTCCGTCAGAAACGAGAAATCGCAGAAGTTCTCGGTGTCGAGACCGAGAAGGTCCGAGTGATATCAAAAGATGTCGGTGGTAACTTCGGTACTCGTAACCGCCTCTACGTCGAATTTCCACTAGTGGGATGGGCTTCACGCAAAATCGGCAGACCAGTGAAATGGACCTGTCAGCGCAGCGAGTCCTTTGTCAGCGACTATCAGGGGAGGGACCTCGTAACTCGGGTATCCCTGGCACTTGATAAAAACCGAAAATTTATCGGTATGCGGGCTGATAACTTGTCCAATGTTGGGTCCCGCATGGTATCGCTATCCCCTCTCAGTAAGGGGTCTGGTCTAATCACCGGATCGTACGACATCCCGGTCGCATACCTGCGGTCCCGAGCGGTATTTAGCAACACCGCGCCAACCAACGCCTATCGGAGTTCAGGTCGGCCCGAAGTAACATTTGCGATCGAACGTCTCGTAGAGACAGCAGCGGCGGAGTTGGGCATTGACCCGATTGAACTTCGACGCCTTAACCTCGTGTCTTCAGACCAGATGCCCTATCTCAATGCTGTAGGGATGACCTACGATAGCGGAGAGTACGCAAAGAGCATGGAAATGTGTATGGACCTAGCGGATTGGTCTGGCTTCGAAGAGCGAAAGAAAGAAGCTGAGAGCCGCGGCATGTTATTGGGCAGAGGTTTTGCGAATTATGTCGAGTCATCGATTGGTACCCCGCGCGAACAGGCGGAAATTAACGTTCACCACGATGGGTATTTAGATCTTGTGATTGGTACTCAGCCTAGCGGACAGGGACACGAAACTAGTTTCGCCCAGGTTGCAGCGGAATGGCTTGGTGTGCCGGTCGAGACCGTAAACGTGATCGTGGGGGATACCGATGTGGTCAAGGTTGGTGGCGGATCGCACAGCGGTAGATCGATGCGTATGGCCGGTACGGTCATAGTGAAAGCGGCCGAAGAACTGATCGCCAAGGGTAGCAAGCTTGCGGCTCTAATTTTGGAGGCCGCCGAGTCCGATATCGAATTTTATAATGGCAAATACTCGATTGCTGGAACCGATCGCGAGGTTTCGCTCTACGGACTGGCTCGGAAGGTATATGGCCGAGAGGATTTACCGGATGATCTTGCAGGTGGATTATCGGTAATCGAGGACAACGTGATGGAAACGCCAGTCTTTCCAAATGGCTGCCATATCTGTGAAATCGAGATCGACCCTGGATCCGGGGCATATCAAGTAGTGAGGTACACAACGGTGGATGATGTGGGCCGCGCTATTAATCCACTGATCGTGGACGGGCAGACCCATGGCGGAATCGTCCAAGGAGCCGGCGAAGCCCTTGGCGAATTGTGCGCCATGGATCCTATGTCGGGACAACCCCTAGCCGGGTCGTTTATGGATTATCATATGCCGCGGGCGGACGAGTATCCATCATTCAGGACAGCACTTAACGAAGTTCCGTCTCCAACTAATCCGCTTGGTGTGAAGGCTGGTGGCGAAGGGGGTACAACCCCGGCGTTAGCTGTATTGGTAAATGGTTTTGTGGACGCGTTACGCCCTTATGGCGTGCGTGATATTAGAATGCCGGTGACACCGCGCAAAATTTGGAGCCTGATAAACGCGGCTGCCTCTAATTAATCCTTCTCAGAAACACCATGACCGAGACATCAGAGTAGGTGATACGGGAATATATCAAACATCTATAAATTATAAGGAGCACATAGTGCTAACTTTTTAACCTGCGATCGCATTTAATAATTTGATCCCTCACTGCGGCGTATTGAACCATTGAAATTACACTCACCCTTTGTCATTTTGCATTTGAATGACAAAGTAGATGATTTCGTCGCACGATGGAGCATTTCCGCATAGGCATATGCGCAGGATTTCCTCGCTTTCTGCTACCATCTCTGAGGGGATATAGATAAGTTCTCCCAGTTGGAGACTTCAAAACAATCCGTCGGACAAGAACGGGAAAACGCAATTAAAAGGACGAACTTTATGAAAGCCGCTGCTTTCGATTATGTTCGGGCTGTAGATGTCGAAGAGGTCTGTCGTCTTCTCGCCGACGCTGGAGATCAGGAACGTAAGATTATTGCTGGGGGACAGACGCTTGTGCCTCTAATGGCAATGCGTATGGCTCGTCCAGACATGTTAATCGATATTAATGATGTTGACGGTCTGTCGGGGGTGGAGGACAAGGGCGATTATATTTCGATTGGCGGGTGCACCCGGCAAAGACTGCTGGAGCGCTCAGAAATCGTGTCTGATCGCCTGCCATTACTTGCCAAGGCCGTTCGCAACGTCGGGCATATTCAGACCCGAAATCGGGGTACGATTGGGGGTAGTATTGTCCATGGAGATCCATCCGCAGAAATACCGATGGCCGCTCTGGCGTTGGAGGGAACGATCGTTCTGCGCAGCGTATCCGGTAAGATGGAAGTCCAACTCGAGGGATTTTTCGAAGCAGCGATGATGACAGCAATAGAACCCGATCAAATTCTGACCGAAGTGCATATCCCGGTATGGAAGGGCCAAAGAATTGGGACTGGTTTTCATGAAACCTCTAGCCGACAGGGAGATTTTGCGATTGTTGCGGCGGCAGCGCAGGTTGAACTCTCTGGTGACGGCGCAATCGTCAGAGCAGCAGTCACTGCGGGTGGTGTTGCACCTTCGCCGGTGAAACTTCGCGGAGTGGAAAAGGCGTTAATTGGCTATCAGGCCGAAAATTTCGCCATTGCGCTTGACCGACTAGACGACGAAATAGATCCAGATACTGATGTGCACGCCACTGCTGAATATCGCTCTCGTGTTGCCAAGAGATTGGTCGCACGGGCTGTAGCGGACGCAATATTAGAGGCCGGTTGATGGTCGAAAAAGAAATTACCCTCAGTGTAAACGGGCGTACCTGTATCGTGAGGGTGCCGCCTCGGATGACATTGGTCGACTGTTTGCGAGATGTCCTTCGGCTTACAGGTACCCATGTTGGTTGTGAGCACGGTATCTGTGGCGCTTGTTCAGTAATGTTTGACGGTGAACCCGTCCGTTCATGTCTAATGTTCGCTGTTCAAGCTGACGGCCATGAGATAACTACTGTCGAGGGACTAGCCGACGCAGATGGGGAAATTAGTGATCTTCAGGACTGTTTCTGGGAATGTCATGCGATGCAGTGTGGATATTGTACGCCCGGTATGCTGGTTGCAAGTGAGGCATTGTTATCTGAAAACCCAGATCCAAATGATGCTGAAATAAGGGAAGCAATCAGTGGCAATTTATGCCGTTGCACCGGCTATCAGCAAATTGTCGAGGCCGTAAAGATGGCGGCGCAGCGCCGCCAGGCGGTATAATAATGACTGAGGCTCCGTCGCTTCCGAACTACCGCTACGTATCCAGAAAACGGCGAACGAAAGAAGATCGGCGGTTTATCACCGGGCGCGGAAATTTTGTGGCCGACGTTGACATTCCGGGGATGAAGCACGTCGCAGTGCTACCAAGTCCTCATCCGCGCGCTAACATCATTAGTATCGACATTAGTGCTGCGATTGATTTGCCTGGGGTCCACTTTGTTCTAACCGGTGATGAGCTTGCCGCAGAGACCAACTCTCTGTTTCACGGGTTGGACCTGCCGAATGTGAGATGGCATCCACTGGCGGTGGGTATGACCCGCTATGCTGGGGAGTGGGTGGCGGCAATTGTTGCTGACTCTCGCTATATCGCGGAGGATGCGGCTGAATTGATCGAAGTAAAGTACGAAGCCTTGTCTGCGGCCGTCGACTCTGAAAAAATGATAGACGAAGACCAGCCGCTTGTTCACCCTGATCACGGAAGTAACGTCCTGTTTAGAAAAACTTGGGAATGGGGCCCGGTCGCAGAAGATTTTGCTGATATGCCACACACGGTGAGTTATCGGGCTCGCTGGGGCCGGTCGTCCACAGTACCAATTGAGACATTTGGTGTCGTCGCAAAATGGGATGAGATCGGTGAAATAATGGATGTTTGGGCGTCGATCCAAATGCCGCAATATCAGGATCAGATTGCGGCTGCACTGCGGCTTCCGATGAACAACGTTCGCGTTCATAATGATGTCGATGTTGGCGGCTCATATGGTGTTAAACGAGGGATCAAGCATACGGTTCTGGTTAGCTACTTGGCTAAACGACTTGGTAGTCCGATCCGATTTATCGAGGATCGTCTTGATAATATGTCGGGGGGTGATGCCCACGGTCCAGACCGAATCTTCGATATCACTATGGCGTTTGACGATGAGGGAGTGATCAAATCGATGAAGATTAAGGCACTGGATGATGTTGGTGCTTATCCCGGTAGGGCTCCTCTGCAGCTTGGGAAACCTATGACAGCATTGTGCGGTCCATATCGCGTAAACTCGATCGAATATGAGGCTATTTCGGTGACATCCAATAAGACAGGGCAGGTGCCAGTACGTGGATTTGGACAGTCACCAACAAATTTTGCAATAGAAACGGGTCTAGAACGGGTGGCAAAATTCTTGGGGTTAGACAGAGTAGAAGTCCGCACTCGAAATTTGGTCCGCAAAGATGAATTTCCTTGGAAGATTCCGCCAGGCTCAATCTACGATTCAGGAGATTTTCATGCCGTGCTGGAAAGTGCCATCAAGACGTCGGATTGGGAGAAACTAATCGCGCGGCGTGACGCGCTGCGGTCGGAGGGAAAGCTGGCTGGGGTCGGTATAACGACCTGTCTTGAGCCGGGTGGTGGTAATAATATTTTTGAATATCTGTTCAATCCCAAGCTAGAGATAACGACATTCGTAGAGTCTATTTTGATCAAGGTGGAGCCAACCGGTGCTGTCACAGCGGTCATGTGTACTACGACCTCGGGGCAGGGACACGAAACCATGGTTTCCACGATCGCTGGCGAGGAGTTGGAGCGTGACCCGGATACTATCCGAGTGGTTCACGGAGACTCTCTGGAAGCCCTCCCGACGCGGAGTCCCGTCGCGAGCCGAATGACCATCGTCCTTGGTACGGCAACATCTAATGCCGCGAGGGAAATCAAGGACAAAATGATCACCATTGCGGCTTACGATCTCGGCGTTGATAAAGACCAGATAGAATATGCCGATGGCGAGTTCAATGTACGTGGCGAGCCTCAACGTAAATTATTATGGGGCGAGATATGCCAAATTGCGCATAAGCAATTCCATCGTATGCCGCCGGGGCACGAGTTGGGCTTGCAGGCTTATTCTGTGCAACAGGTACCCGGGGCCGGCCATCTCCCAAACGAAAAGAATGAAGTTCCTCTTTATCCGTGCTTCTCGTTCCAGGCGCATGTACCTCTCGTCGAGGTTGACCCGGACACTGGCAAGGTAAAGGTGCACGACTACTTTATCGCGCATGATTGCGGCACCGCAATCAATCCCGATATCGTTCGTGGAATGATCATCGGCGGAGTTGCCCATGGGGTTGGCGCGGCTCTGTATGAGAAATTCGAATACGATCCTGATGGTCAACTGTTGGCAGGTACTTTTGTCGACTATCTTCTGCCATCGGCACATGAAATCCCGCCTGTGACGGATATTGAACATTGTACCCCGTCCCCAATGACCTCGCTCGGCCAGAAAGGATCTGGCGAAGGTGGGTACCTAGGGGCGCCTGCCGCTATAGCATCAGCGGTTAATGATGCGCTCAGCCCCTTCGATATCGAGATCAATGAACTACCGATTAGAGCTCGTGATATCGAGGCTGCACTTCATGAAAAATCTAATAAACGAAATCTATAAAGTTACAGGGAGAGATATATGAGTGACGATATTTTACTTGAACAGGACGGGCGTATCCTGAGGGCGACGTTCAACAAGATGCCGGACAATGGTGTTTCGGACAGTATGGCCAGACAGTTCTCAGAAGCGATCCTCTCCGCTCATGAAAATTCTGACATGGTTCTTTTGCGTAGCGCTGGCCCCGACTTTTGTACTGGGCGCGTTCGAGATGATAGCGCTGGACCACCTTCGCCCGAAGCGTACAGCCGTCGTCCTGAATATGATGCGATTTTTGGTTGTTACCGATCAATTAAGGATGCTCAGGTTCCGGTCGTAACAGTCGTCGAAGGTCGTTGCATGGGGTTCGGCACAGCAGTGACGGCGGTCAGCGATGTGTCGTTTGCGAGCAACACTGCGACCTTTAACATTCCTGAGGTTGATCACAACGTGATGCCGACGATGGTCATGTCAGCGCTTTATGACCGGATGAGTCGAAATGCCATACTCTGGATGGCATATTCAACTGATTTTATCAGTGCCGAACGAGCGCTCAGCTACGGATTGGTGAGCAATGTCGTTGATGACGATAATCTAGATGCCGAGGTTAATAGGTTTTGTGAGCTTTTGATCAGTCGCCCGCGACCGGCAATACTTGGGCTGAAGGAGTACCTGCATAGTGCCCCACGAATGGATGAACAGGGAGCATTTGACTATGCCCGGAGCATACATTCGATGGTCAACACGGCCGCCGCAATGAAGAAATAGCCTTCCAAAGCCGTAGTGATTATTTTCGGAGCCTAGCTATTCGTTCTGTGCACGAATCTCGTTAGCGTATGCGGCGAGCGCTTCCTCCAAGGTGAAGGAGGGTTTCCAACCCAGCTCGTCGCGGGCTCGACTTATGTCGAGCGGTGTCATCCGCGACTCCGGCCTAGTCCCGGATATTATTTCAATGTCTAGATCCGGTAATGACGTTTTAACGGCCGATACTAATTCGTCAAAAGTTATGGCCCTTCCCCATGATAGATTATAGGTCGCATCCGCAGGTAGGCCTTCTACGGTTGCTGCCAAGTCTACTGCGCGGCCCATGTCGTCCGCGTATATATACTCGAACGCCATCGTTTGTTCCTCGGGAATTACCGCCCTTGTACCCTTTACGCCTGCTTCAATTAAGGAGTAGATTTTTTTACCTCCCCCAGAACCTCCCCAGAAATGGCCCATTCCAAAAACATTCCCTGGTCGTAGAACCACGGCTTCAAACCCGCATTGGATGCGGTAGGCCTCGACGATAAGCTCCTGTGCTGCCTTTGAATTTGAGTATGCAGAACCACTGCCACGCGGGAAGGATTCTGATATGACGCTGTGGCCATCGCTTATTCGCCAATCGTAAACTCCAAATGTAGAAAGCTGGACTAAGCGTTTTATCCCTGTGATCCGAACGGCTTCAACAACCGCCATCATGCTGCCGATATTCAGGTCATAGCCTGCGCGGATCGGATCGGCTACTCGTTTACCTATTAGGCCGGCGGTATGCAGAAAGGTATCCGGTTTGTGTTTTTTTATTGCATCGATTAATGCGGAAAGGCTTCGACTGTCGTCATTGATGATTTCGTAATCAATGTCACCTAGTCGCATTGCGAGGTAGTCGCCGCGGTGTAATGGATCGATAAAGATCGTCTTCTCGCCCCGCTTTGCCGCTTCCTTAGCATATGCCGTTCCAATAAGGCCGGCACCGGTGATAATAGTGGTCATATCTTGTCGTCTGTCCCGCTGTTCATCTTCTAGTCCTACGGTTAGCTTAAGCCAAATTTGTGGCGCAGAACAATCGCAGGGGTGTTAAATGAGCGATAGTGAGGTTATTCAGAAATCTGATCAGAAATGGCAGTTCGACATTATCGTCAATCTGGTCCAGCAATGTGGGTTTAAATATATCGCTCTTAATCCCGGTGCTAGCTATCGGGGATTACATGATTTTCTTGTAAATTATGGAGAGAATGAGCCCCCGATGTTAGTTTGCAACCACAAGAACCCTGCGACATAAATGGCAGATTTAAGCGGGAGATCAAACAGGTTAAAGCAGGGAAGCCGACGCTGGTGCATACGATCTGTCAGCATAAGTAAGAGGTGATTGGGAAAATGGATGAGAAGAAAATGCTTCCCGCGGTAGAGAAGTTTATCACTGAGATGCGCGCAGCCTGCGAGGAGGCTGATTCCGATCAAAAGTGGGGCCGTTGTCGCGATTTGCTTGCGGATCTATTACGGGATCCTGATCTACAGAAACATGCGGAGGGCTGGCCGGTCGGTGGGTATGACGGTAAAAAAGTCGACAATTTGCTGTTTTACGAGGATCCTGACCATGATTTTGTCATCAATGGGTTAATCAAGAACCCCGGTGGATACGCTATGATCCATGATCATGGTAAGGCTTGGACAATCTATGGCGTACTATCTGGTCAAGAACGCGTTGTGCGATACCGGGAAGTCGAAAAAGATGGTGAGGTCACGTTCGAGGAAGAGCACACCTTGATGTGTGGTCCGGGAGAAGTAGACGTAGTCCGGCCTTGGGAAATTCATTCAGAATACGCCGGGGATGAAAAAACCATCGCCGTAATAGTCCGTAGCCAGCGTTCTGGTACGTTTGAACAATTTCGATACCCTCAGGAAGGCGGGAAAGTCAAGTTCCCGGGCCCCAACCAGGTTCCATACGATCTGTACTAAAAAAAGGTGACTATATTAAATGTTCCGAATTCGGCCGCGGCCTTCGCTATGGCGACGCTACCTTCAGGAGTTATGGTTCAGAGGGGCCCGACCAGAGCAAGTAAACAAAGGATCCTAAGAGGGTATCCGAGGAATGTTGTTGCCGTATCGATTTCTCGAAAATCACGCATTGGCAGGGGTGGTAACGCTATAGTTTCAAAACACGGCCGATTGCGGCGAATTATTGTCTACGTCTAGGCTGAACCGGTAACATAGTTCCATATGGAGAGTGGCACCTTGTTGCGGGCCGCAATAATGATTTCGTGTATAGTAGGGAATGAATTGGAGATGAGATGAACTTATTCTCACCTCTTCGATAATATCCGCGACTGTAAATCTTTCTTTTCTGGTCCGTTGTGAGATTTAAATCGAAAGGATTGGGTTTTTTAAGACAGAGAACTATCAATGGGAGGAATACAACTAAGGAAAAAGTGCTTATGAAACTGTTGACCGTTGATAAAGATGGCGGGAATCCGGGCGTTATCATGGGGAACGGTGAGGTTTTAAATCTTGCCCGGATACCGGAGAATATGCTTCAAAGTCATTGGCGTCCCGGAACTGTCAGAGAAATTCTTGAACTTGGAGATAAGGGTATAGATCGGGTCTGCCGAATGATTGGTGTCGCGGAAGAAAACCCAGACGAATGCTTGGACGCCGTCAGCAAATTTTCTGAAACATCATTTTTACCGCCAGTACCTAACCCATGGCTGATATTTTCGGTTGGGATGAACTACGGCCGACATTTGGCGGAAATGGACAAAACACCGCCGCCGCCGCACCCCGCCGGATTTATAAAGACGCGCGATTCGCTTTTGGGAGCGGGAAAGGCAATCCCGGTACCACCGCAATGCCCAGATATGATTGATTACGAGGGCGAGCTCTGTTTTGTTTTTGGTCGCGAGTGTCATCGAGTCAAAGAGGCGGAGGCCATGGATTATGTTGCGGGCTATACCATCGCGAACGACGTCTCGGCGAGGGACTGGATACCTGATATTAAAATGGGAGAGCCCCCCTTCGGTCCGATCCACGGTTGGGAGCGAAACATTATGGGAAAAAATTTGCCTGGTTTCACGCCCTGCGGACCAGTTATTGTGACAAAGGATGAAATTAGGGACCCCCATGATCTAATCTTGCAAACGCGACTTAACGGTAAAATTATGCAGAATACCAAGACCGACGACCTAATTTTCAAGTTACCCGAGATAATTTCTTATTACTCGCAGTGGTATCGATTTCGGCCCGGAGATATCGTGACTACCGGATCACCGGCCGGTGTGGGTATCGGGCGCGACCCACAAATATTCATGAAAGCCGGGGATATAATTGAAATTGAACTCGAAAGCGTGGGCGTTCTGACTAATACGCTGGTATGACGGAGCGTATTGAAAGGGGATAGATATGCCCAAAAAAACCTCAGCCAAGTCTAAACGATATGAGATGAAGGTCGAAGAGCCGATCTTTATAACGATGCGAGATGGTGTTCGGATCGCTTGTCGAGTTTATCGCCCGGACGCGCCGGGAGAGTTCCCAGCGTTGTTCGCTGCATCTCCCTACCAATACGACACCGATGATCTGCCCCATTCGACGCTATTTCTGTGGCGTGAGGTAGGTCCGGTCGAATGGTATGTTCGTGACCAAGGTTATGTATATGTTCACATGGATGTTCGTGGTTCTGGGCAGTCTGGTGGCACATACAATCTTCTAGATAAGGAAGAACAACAGGATTACTTCGAGTGTATTGAATGGGTCGCGCGTCAGGAATGGTGCAACGGCAAGGTGGGCGGTCTTGGCCAATCTTATTACGCTTGGTCCCAGTGGTTTATGGGTATCGTCAATCCTCCCAGTCTGAAGTGTATCGCGCCTTACGATGGCGCCGTCGATATGTATCGCGGCACCGCCTATCACGGAGGCATTTACTGTGATTTCATGGCGTGGTGGTATCAGATGGTTCGGGTTAACAATCTGCAGAGAGCTGCAAATGGACCTGGCGGGCAATATATGCCGCTAGATCTTGCTGGAGAAATGGCGAAACACCAAACGTATGACGAATGGTGGCGCGAACGCTGCGCCTGGGAAAGATTGGAAGATATAAAGGTACCGGTGTTGTCGATTGGACATTGGGGAAAAATGGGACTCCACCTGCGTGGAAATATTCTTGGGTACGAGAAGGTCAAGTCAGAAAAGAACTTGGTTGTCACAGGTGCCAAAGATGTATTTGAAGCCCACGATCAGTTCGACCATATCTGGTACCACGAACAAGAACTTCTTCCATTCTACGATTATCATCTGAAAGGTATTAAGAACGGATGGAATGAGCGCCCAAAAGTGCGACTGTATGTAGGCGGACGGGAGGAATGGCGAGAAGATCAGGTCTGGCCACCGGAGGATTCTAAATTCAAATCCTTTTACCTGAGCGGCAAAAAAACCAATAGCGTCATGTCGCTGAATGATGGATCTCTGAGTACAAAGAAGCCTAGAGCAAACGGCGGATTTACGAATTGGGACTACCCTCAACCCGGCTGGAAGCTCGGAACAGTAGGGTTCGGTCCGCACGGGCCGGATCCAGTTCGAGGTTCCGTAACCTTCACCACGGAGCCCTTGGATCACGATATCGAGATTGCGGGGCCCATCATTCTCGAACTCAAGTCGTCATCCACCAACGTCGATACGGACTTTGTGGTTAAGATCTCGGATCAGTACCCACAGGCTAAAGCCGATAGGAAAAGTGCGCTTCAACCGACCTTCCAAGTCGTATCGAAAGGATGGATGCGTGCGTCCCACCGCCAAAAGGATATGAAGAACAGTACAAAAATGCGCCCCTTCTATACCCATTGCGATCCTCAACCTATCGAACCTGGCAGAATTTATACTTTTGAGATTGAAGTTATGCCTTGTGCCCACAGGTTTAAAAAAGGGCATAGAATACGGTTGGAGATTCTTAATGGTGACTCTCCTATTACGGACTCGCTGTTCACACATCAGTATCTCTACTACAAAGTTGGGACGGATACTTTTTGGCATAATGCAGAGTATGCTTCGTGTCTGAAGCTGCCAGTAGTAACGGGGAAATAGAGATTAAATCAGGAATAAGAGACCACCTACGATGGCAACGTTATTAGTGATCAGCAGAAAATGGTAGGACCGTCTCTCTGGCTCTTCCATTTCCCAGAAGCGATGATGGAGCATGCTTGCGACGATCACAAAAGCGATGAGAAGTATCGCACCATAATTTCTGTGAAAGTCTAACAGCACCATAAATGCGCCAGTAAATTGCATCGCGAATCCGAGGATAAGGCATGGAACAGCTGGGAGATTCTGAACGGAAATTCGATGAACGTTCATGTCCCACAACCTGATATTCTTTATTCCCATACAGATAAAGTAACCTGCGATTAGGATCTGAGCAAAAGTCTGGAGTGGCGTCTGGTCTATATAAATCTTAATTGCCCCCTTTAATCATTGTGATCTATCTCGATGCCATTGGCGCTGCTATAGTTGGCTACCTTCGCTGTTCGTTGTGTAACTTGTTCACACACCCGTGAGAATTGCCGTCAAGTTCTAAGAGAGAACCATGGCGTTCCCATCTTATAACCTATCTATGATCGAGGTAGATGTCGTGATGAGTGATCATATGACCGGCGGGTTTGTCAATTTTGGGGTAAGTCATTGCGGTCTTATGTCGGTTGCTAAAGAGTTTAGAAACGTCGATAGAGACCGAGGCAATGTTCTGCGTCAACGAGGCTCTCGGTGAGCCAGTCATCGCCGCAGGATAATTTTCTTACACGCTTTGCTCCTCCGCCAGTTGTCGCCGGTGCGTTGGCGATGCTGTGTTGGGCGTCGAGTATCGTGGTGGTTAGGGATGTCGCTGGTATCGTGCCGCCAGCGGCGATGTCATTTCTCCGGTGCGTGCTCGCGCTTTGTATCCTCTATCCTATCTGTCGAGTCACATTGCATTCCCAACTTCCTCTGATGCGGAAGCATTGGAAAATCATAGGTTTCCAAGGTGTCCTGCTATTTATCGGAGGTAATGGTATGCTATTTGTTGGGCTCCAGTTTACCACTGCCATCAATGCGGCGCTCATTAATTCCGCCGAGCCTGTCACGATCGTAGCCGTGGCATGGGTGATGTTCCGGGATCGACTCACGTCAGTACAGTGGGTGGGCGTAATAATATCGATGGTTGGAGTGCTGTATCTGGTGGGTCGAGGTGAATTATCCGCATTGGTGAGCTTTGACCTTAATATCGGGGATATTTTTATTTTCGTATCTATCTTGTCTTGGGCAATTTATGCGATCCTAATGCGTAAGGTGCCCCATGAAATCGACCGGCTCAATGTTGTATTTGGCATATTAATGGCGGGCGCTATTGTTGTGTTTCCATTCTGGGTAGCAGAAAATTTACTTTACAAGGCAACGCCGTTTATCTGGGATACACTGTGGACCACCTGTTTTAATGCGATTTTTGCCTCGATCCTCGCTCTATTTTGGTGGAACCATGCCGTCGAGGGCCTAGGACCTGCACGTGCTGGCTTGTTTGTCCACCTTATACCTGTCTACACGGTAATCCTTGCTGTTTGGCTTCTGGATGAGGAATTCTTGACGTTTCATGCCTTCGGTATCGGTCTGATTGCGATTGGAATAACCCTGACCACAATATTGACGACGAGACGGAGGGCAGAGAAATGAGCAAGAAACGCGTTTATGATGCGTTAGCGGCCGAGCCGCCCGAAGGCACTTGGTCCAACTGCCTAGTCGTTAGTCGCCATGTTTACATTGCAGGTATGACGTCACGTAGCTCAGAATTTAACAAGATCGTCGGTGACACCGCCTATGAACAGTCGAAGGTCATATTCGAGAAAATAAAAGCCTTAATAGAGGCAGCTGGCGGTTCCATGGCAGATATCGTTAAACTCAATATTTTCCTGCTCGATATCGGCGACCGGCAACAGGTCTGGGATGCTAGGAGGAAATATTTCGAGGGTGATTTTCCGGTCTCGACCCTGCTAGAGGTTTCGAAGCTTGTCGATCCTAGAATGTTGGTTGAAATCGAAGCAGTCGGATACCTCGATTCTAATCAAAATTGAAGCTGTCTGATCGGGAAGCGGATCGTTAGAATATTAAAGTCATGCAGAAATGTAAATCGAAGCGCTTCAGGTTAATCGCGACGGCTTAAACAGAATTTAAATAAAACGGAGGCATGTTCGATGTTTGACTTTTTCTTTCCCAGAGAGGGCATGGGTTCGCAGACCCTTAGACTTGTTGCTGAATCTGGACAGGGTGGCGGAGACGCATTTGAGATTGCCCGAGTTTGTCGGGAGATAGAACCCGGAAACCTGGAAAGTTGGGAAACCGAATGGGTCAAAAAGGCCAAGGAAACAGAGGCGCGGGCCAGAAAATGTCTAGGCGCCGGTCATGAACGTTCCGCCATGCAGTATTTCTTTGCCGCAAACCAGTATTGGCGTATGGCAGATGTCTTTCTGCGCATCGACCGAAATGAGGATAAAGCGAAATACTTCTCTAAATCACAGGAAAATTTTCGTGCGGCGGCCGCCCTGCACGACCCACCGATTGAGGTAATCGAGGTTCAGTGTGGCGAAGAGACTTATGATGGGTATTTCTGTCATCCCAAAAACCCGAAATCAGATAATTGGCCCGCTATTTTTTTCATCGGCGGAGCAGATGCATTTTCAGAAGAAATTTATTTTTCTGGTCGTGAGATGGTCGAACGAGGATACGCGATGCTTTTGGTAGATACGCCAGGCCGGGGTTCTTCCATGTATCTAAAGAACATTCCAACGCGCGCAGATTACGAGGTTCCAGGTAAAGCTTGCTTTGATTATTTGTTTGGCCGTCCGGAAATCGACCCTGAACGTGTTGGTTTAATGGGGATTTCGATGGCCGGTTACTATGCTCCCCGCGTCGCTGCTTTTGAGAAACGGATCAAATGCCTCGTATCTTGGGCGGGGTGTTACTCAATCCTTGACGACCTGTACGATTTTTACGAACACCTCCAGCCCACTATTCAACGTTTACTCGGCGGCTTGGATCACGAAGAGGCGCGCGAGGAACTGAAATCATTTACGATGAAGGGTATTGCAGGCAATATTTCAGTACCGACACTGATGACCCATGGCACCGCTGACAAGCTTATGGATGTCGAAGGTGCTAAGCGTCTCTTCGAAGAAATCGGCGCTGATGATAAAACACTAATCCTATATGATGACCCCCAAGTAGGCGGCACGGTACATTGTTCACACGATTGCTGGGTACATCAGGGTCCGATGATCTTTGACTGGATTGAGGAACATCTCTGATAAATAAATATCTTTTGGGGTTGAAGCGCGGTGCTGTCCAACCCTTTTTTATTTAAGCTTCTCCCTACATTCACTTAATCGCCCTTTCCGGGCTCTGTTAGCTTAGCCAAGTTGGGCTCGTCTGCTCAGTATAAAGCTCAGGATGGCCCGCGCATAATATATAATCGGCTCCAAGCCAGTTTGTGATTATAAACAAAAAATTTGGTTGTTCAGCCAATTGGTTCCTGCCGTGTTTCTTCTATTTTTGAGATGTCACTTAAGTATGTCAGGTTAATACACCTCTATTATATTTCAGGGTCGCCATAAGTTAGATAATCCCACATGCGCTCGAAAATCTGGCCTGAGGAAACAGCCCGTGCTTTCGACTGTTCATCCGAAAAAACCAGCGAATGTTCTTCTTGGCCGCTGGCCATTATTGCTAGTTCTGTCGTGGCCGCTTCTTCCAAATAAAAGGCCATTACGATAGCTTCTTCCACTGTCGCACCCGTAAGAATACAACCATTTCCCCGCATAACTACCGCCCGGTCATCACCGAGCGTCTCGGCGAGTTTCGCGGCCATTTCGTCGTTCCTAAGCAAAAGTGGGTCGTTCCAGAGCGGGGGTGCGGGGGCAAAGTAACTGGCGAAACCCATGCGCACTTTTGGTGTTCGTTGAAAAGTCGAAAGTATCATGACGTCACGCAAAAACGTACGAGCGATGCCGTTTACATCGTTTCGGCGCTCATAAATCTGTTGATGGCATCGAACCTCGCCGAGTACACCGTCGGGTAGGGGCCCCTTGATTGGGACTACGGTTCCAACATCTTCAGGTGTAATCAAACCCATAGGCTTTGGCGCGCAAACGAGGAAGTTTTTATCGTCAACTCGCGCACTTACATGGCCGTATGCATGCCCTAGGTTGTTGCGCCCAAGGGCCCTGGCGGCAATTCTTACCCGCTGCTCAGTTTTTTCTCTCGGTTCTCCCAATTCTCCAAACTTAGTATTTGACATGGAAATCAGTCCTTAAATTCAGGGATATCGGGTTTCGACCCCCAGACGCAGAAGGAATCGGGGGTGAAGGGAAACTGGCGAGGACGCCAATTATCCTCCGGCTCGATAATCTTCACGCCGCAGGAATATTCGTAGACCATGCCGTCTGGGCCTTCGAAGTATAGAAATCGGGCGCCCGATGTCGCGTGCCGCCCGGGGCCAAAAACGATCCTAATTTGGCGTTCTTTGAAGAAATACGATGACCTCATTAGGTCGTCGGTTTCCCTTACCTGAAAATTGATGTGTTGAACTCCGGCTTCGTCAGTGGGGAACAGCGCAATACGATGATGAACTTTGTCAAAAGACATCAGTGCCGCATCCCCAATCCAGTCATTTGATCGAAAATTGAATAGACTGCACCAGAATTTCTCATCCCGTCGGGCATCGGTAGTCTTGAGGCCTATATGATTAAACCAATGAACGCCGGCATCACGACTGGGAAAGTAGCGACGACCGGACGCATAGGGTCTCACGAGGAGGTCAAATTTATTACCGGTCGGATCGGCGAAGGTAAGGTACTTAATACACCGCCGAATTTTCGCACCCTCGTCATTGCCCCAGCTCACTTTAATCCCATTAGCTTCTAAACATCTAGCCGCTTGTTCGAGGGTATCGAAGTCGACAACCTCAATACCAACAGTATTATCCTTGGGGTCCCCATTAAAGTAGCAAATATTGTGATCACGGTCGTCGCCTCGTAGATAAATCCGGCTGTTTTCTCTCGCTACCTCTTCAAGGCCGTAAATCTCTTGAGCCCATTTCGATGCGTCGTTAGCGTTCGACGCTCCAAGATGGACGTATCTAAGATCGATTAATTCTATCATCCTACCACTCCCAAAAAGGCGCCATTTTCTCTGCTCAATGATATCGGCGCCGTGAAAGTGCGCAAGTGCTTCCCGAGCGGTAATTTTAAAGCTACTGAGGCGTTTGGTTTCCGTAAGGGGAGACCGCGAGATAATTTCTGGTTAAAAACCTTACCTTGTGTTTACCCTTAGCCAACCAATTGGTTCTACGCGATTCGGGGCTGGCATAGATTATGATAGGAAAATATGTCTACCCAGGTTTTTGTCTCCCACATCATATTCGCGATCGCGCTGTTTGCGCTTTCGGTTCTCGCCACCCTTATGGTGCGAAGACTGAAAATATTAGATGAACCAAACCATCGGTCTAGTCACGACCAGCCAATTCCTTCAACCGGTGGACTGGCGATATTCCTGGTTTTTGCTTCCGGTTTTACAGCAGTTTGTCTGGTTAGTGATGACGATAGGCTTTCCAACTATAACCTACTTGGTTTCGCTCTTTCGGCATCGGTTATCGCACTGGTTGGGTTTCTCGACGATCTGAGAAAGCTTAAAACGTTTAAAATAAAGCTAGCGGCCCAGATTTTTGGAGCAATTATACTCCTTGCTTTCGGGATCGTAATTAACCGGGTTTCAGTACCCTTTTTTGGTTCCGTAGACCTCGGTTGGTTTGGTTATCTACTTACCCTAATCTGGATTGTCGGGCTGACTAATATTTTCAATTTTATGGACGGTCTTAACGGATTAGCGGCGGGTGTCTCGGTAACGGTCGCGACATTTTTCTGCATAGTAACGTATGTGGAAGGATCATTTTTTGTTTACATCTTATGTTACGTCTTGGCAGCCAGTTCGGCTGGATTTCTTATATTCAATTTCCCCAGAGCTAGGGTTTTTATGGGCGACGTTGGTAGTCAGTTTATTGGATTTACATTTGCGGCGCTCGCTGTAATTGCAGCTGAGATAGATGCTTCGCGGACGTCGTTTCTCGTGGTGCCCCTCCTTTTCTTCAATTTTTTATTCGACACAATTTTCACTCTATGCCGGCGCGCACTGTATGGCGAAAACGTTACGCAGCCGCACCGAACGCATCTCTATCAGCTTCTCAACAGAACTGGATGGAGTCATATTCGTGTTAGCGTCTTGCACTTCGCCATGACTGCGTTACAAGGAATGGGGGCATTTATTTTGATTGGATCTGGCTCAGAAGACCGAATACTTATATTTATACCATTCTTAATAATACAGATTTTCTACGCTGTTCTAGTTATGCGTGCCGCTCGACGACACGGAATTCTCTCTCCTAACGTGCCATAATCACGAAATACACATGCTTTCGTTAATCATTGTGGGCCGAGAAATTTAATCAAGGTTAATGATTTCGCCATCAATAGTTTTACCCTTGCGCCGATAAAACCCGAGTTTCTTGAGCGTTGGCTCATCGCTGGCGACGAAAAGACTTGCGTCTTCGCCGTCGGCTCCGTTGAAATGCTGATACCACTCCCCGCCCGGTAAAGCGATTGCATCGAAAGGCTGCCAGTCAAACCGTTGACCCCCAACGATGCTGTACCCTTTACCGTGGAATGGAAACATGATCTGACTTGCATTCTGCTGTTGGGGTAAGGTGCTGTCGCCTGGGCGCATGAGCTGTCCGAAGAACGTCATCGTGGGATACACTGTGCCGCCGGTAACTGGGTCGGTGTATTCCACTAGGATAGAATCCCAGGGGCTGCCATCGTGGTCTCGAAAGCTTTGCAGCAGGTCACGGGTATGATTCCAGCGATACACGTACATGGGAGAGTGCCTGCCGGAGCCCCGATCATGTCTCATCAACCGCGGTCTAAGGCCACCAAAACCATAGGTTTTGTGTGAATGATCGTCGGTGTAGCGTGTTGACTGCTCGCGCCTCGAAATCATCCGCCCGTTTTCCTCTTCCTTATAATCGTGCTCAAACGCTGCGGCATTGAGAACTTCTGAAAGAGGAAGGTCGAGGATGCTGACATTTACGGCAAAATCATCTCCATTGTTACCGTGATTGTGCCAGGCATCGGCCGGTGTGAGTACGACGTCGCCGGGTCCGAAAGTAATTGGCTCCCCCTCCACGCCAGTAAAATTTTGTTTTCCCGTCAGGCCGATGCGGACAGCGTTTATGGAATGTCTATGAGGCGGCATAATTTCACGCGGATCGTTTAGCCGGTAGGCTGTGTAAAGTGTCGAAACTGTAGCTCGAACCGGAGCTAGTCCTGGGTTTACAAGTACGATAGAACGCCGTTCTGAATCATCCATCGTTATGAGTTCCGCTGCCTCATATAACAAAGGTTCAATGTCGGAATATTTCCACATGTGTGGGAGAGCTTTACGAGCTTTAAGTACCTGATCGTCTTCGTCATGGTTTTCGGGATCGTTGTCCGTAGCCCAATACGCAGCCAAATCAAGCTGGTGGAGGTTATCATATATTTCTTTTAGCCGAGACTCCCGGTTTGTATCCCTTTTTTTGGAATCGTCCGTCGAAGTAGCCATGATGACATCTCCTTATGACCTTAATCTGGGTTTATAATATCATTCAATATGGTTGTTCCGAAATGGGTACCCCGAATAGCAATACTATATTCTATCCGGACCTATTTCATTGTGGAGCGTATTTCTCTCTGAATGCGCATTCAGGGTTCTCCGATCAGAAACTTATCACCCGCATTTGCGATTACATGCAATCGGTTTATGTCTGTTCCACAATGTGGAACCCTCTAAGGCGATCGATGACGTAGATCAGCCCGCGACTATCTACAGTTATGTCATTAGCGCAGATCCGGTCGCAACCAGGTTGCGGATCAGGTTCGAAGTGGCCAACTTCCCTTGGCGAGTGAGGGTTCGAAATATCCAACATCCTTATACCTTTTGAGAACCAAGCAAACGGGATCACGGTCCCGGTCACAATCTCGCTAGGCTGATGGCAACCGGTGAATATACTCTGTGGTTCACCCACGAGGTCTAAGCCGCTTGCTTGCCAAGATGAGATTGGGATGGGATTGGACTCATCTGTTATGTCGAATATCCATGTAAATGCAGGTGCGTGGGGACGCAGTTTGGCGACATCTTCGTCGGCGACGATCATATGCCGGTGTCCGCCGATTTCGAATGGGATAGGTAGCGCCGTATGGGTGGGATGTGGGAATGTCGGGCCAGTATTGAAGCTTGAAACCAGTTTCGGATTTGAGAGATCTGAAATGTCCAATATGAAGGCACCGTGGTGCCAGTAACTCATATATAATCGATTACCCATGCGAAGTGGGTGATGGCAGCGTGGTTCGGGACCGTCACCCCAAGGATAAGCCTCGCCCCCCGCCGCCCATTGCCCGGGAATCCACCACCTGCATACTTCTATTGGCTCTTCGGGGTTTTGTAGATCGACGACGACCATAATGGGACCTCGAAAACCTTCAACCGTAGACGAAAAATAAACGTATCGACCGTCAAAATCGAAACGATGAACTCCACGACCAATGGTATCCCAAGTTGAAATAAGTCTTGGTTTCGACTTATCTGCAACATCGTAAATACCGATACCGGTAGAAAATTCTTTAGGTTTTCCTGGGCCTATCAGTTCATGATTCCGGACCATAATATCGCCCTGCGCGTGTACCTTATGTGAATGGGTGCCGTCGGGCATACCGGTATGAGATAACAGTCTCGGGTTTTTCGGGTCGCTGACGTCTACCACGCTTGTACCGAAGGGATTGGCCATGTGACCGATATAAGCGGTGTTTCCATCAACGCGGATCTGTCCACCGCCGGCACAGTCAAAAAACCCTACTTCCCTTATTCCTTCGGCACTGGCCATACTGCTTCCCTATACGAATTCCGAGTAGCGTTCGATGCACGTGTCGATGACCTCAACGGGATCGCGTCGCCACCAATTACTTTTAGAGAATATTTCAACTTCGTTGAAGCCACGATACCCAGCTGCTTCGACCCAGCTACGGATACGGGGAATATCAATAACCCCATCCCCCATCATACCTCTGTCCCAAACAAGATCCGATGTTGGTATAAGCCAGTCGCAAATGTGGAATCCTAAGATTCGTTCGCCCGCCCGCGCAATTTGATGTTCGAGCTTAGGGTCCCACCACACGTGATAAACGTCCACTGCGACGCCAACTCCTGCGCCTAGTGCGTCGCATAGGTCTAGCGCATGTTCTAGTGTATTGACGCAGGCCCGATCTGCCGCGGTCATCGGGTGCAGCGGTTCTATAGCTAATGGTACCCCTGCATCTCTTGCATAAGGTAACATTCGGTCAAGACCGTCAGCGACTTGTTTTCGGGCTTCGATCATATCTTTTGAACCGTCGGGTAAACCGCCACATACCATCACAAGGCATTGCGCGCCGATCGCTGCTGCTTCATCGACGGCCCG